>Ga0265327_10000080_pt1 | contig 206086 bp, 195 predicted proteins | sample 41621metaG_FD_202089 | JGI IMG/M metagenome (GOLD analysis project Ga0265327, IMG submission 202089) | Rhizosphere microbial communities from Carex aquatilis grown in University of Washington, Seatle, WA, United States - 4-16-21 metaG | ecosystem: Host-associated > Plants > Roots >... | reverse complement strand
TGCGGCTCTCAACTGGCCGGTATATGCCGAAAATGCACTGGCCTGATTACGCCGAAAACGCCGCCCCGGCCACTGGCCTGATTACGCCGGAAACGAAGTGGCCTGAATATGGCGGAAGGTGACAGCGGGTGGAAGAACTTGTTCCATCGGACCAGTGCTGGCGTCGCCGCCCTACTGGCTCCAACTGGGCCAGTCTTGCGGCACCAGCGCCGGCGGATTCATCCACGGCTCTTCGACCAGGGCGTCCTGGAACCAATCTTCAGCGAAGTTGGCATGTTCGGTGACGATGAGCTGGAAGCCCGGGACCAGCTCTTTCGTGTAGTTCAGCAGCGTCTCAAACAGCTTCTTAGCGGCCTCCAGGTCGGCGTCCACGCGCTTGACCTGCTCCGAATCCCCCGCCACCGATTCATAGATGGTCTGCGACGGGAAATAGACCTGCGTCGGCTGGTCCAGCATCAGGAAGCGAGGAATAGGGATGCGGTTTTCCGAGGCGTAGCGGTGCAGGGCCAGCAGAGCCGAGATGTGATACGCCAGCCAGTTCGCGCCGCCGCCGGTGCGAATCATCGGAACTGGATTGCCGGGCCGCTGCACCACCACGGTCAGGTTGCGCATGTCCAGCCGGAATGGAAACTCCGAGAAGAAGGCCTTGAACTCCTTCACCAGCGAAGTCATGGTGCTGGAGATGTGAGTAATGACCGATTCCATACGCGCGTCTGCATCGTCGTCGGCGCCCGCGCTCTCGTTAATCTGGTCGAGCTTCGCCTGTAGCCGCTCAACTTTTAGCTTCAGCGTACTGATGGCATTGCTTGGATTCAGGCTATCCAAGTAGAAGCTGACTCGGCCTTGAACCTTCAGAGCGCGCGCGTTGGCGTCCTCTTGTGCTGCTGCCTTCTCATCGGTCAGGACAGCAGCGTTGAGGTCGACTTCGACCTCACGGATGGCGTCCTTCAGTTGGCTGGAGCGGTCGGTGAGCGCTGCCAGGTGCCCATCAAGACGAGGGCGCGCGCCGCCAACGTGCAACAGCTCGCTGTCCAGGCTCGATAGCTCGGTCATCAGCGATTGAGCGATGCCATCCATGCGGGCGTCTTCCTCTTTCAGGAACGGCCACTGCCAGTCGCCATTCGAAGAACGCGGCAGCGCATTGATGGACTCAAGGCGGGAACGCTGCTCCTGGGCTTCGGTCTGGAAATCGGACGCGCCTTTGACGTACCTCTGCGCGGATGCAATCTGGTCCAGGACCTGGCGGCGCTCTGTCCGCAGATTTGAACGACGTGCCTGGAGCTTCGCCATTTCACTCTCGGCCATAAGCGCTACCTGCCCGGGCCGCCAGCTAAGGACTTCCCGAAGGGACGCAACCAAGTCGCTCTCGGCTCCGTCCGTGCTCGGCCCGGCACGGCCCGGCGAGTTGCTGAAGGGGATACCCACAGTCCGCGCTTCAGCCAGCAGGCCCAACCCGCGCGTGTCCAGCGCATCCTCCGTCTCCTGAGCCAGCTTCAGTTCTCTCTGAGCAATCTTCAGCTCGCGCTGCGTCGCACGTCGACTCGCCTCAGTCTCCATGTCTCCGACGTTGGAGATGCCGAAGAGGACGGCAAAGGTGTCACGGATGGTCTGGGGAAGGTGTTCCTCTGCCTGTCGGTAGAACAGCAACTCTTTGCTGGCCACCAGGCCTTGCTTCTGGAAGAGATAGAACGCCGTGTGCTTGACGTTGACGGAGTAGCCGGTACGACTGCTGCGCTCAGGAACAGGCGTCTTGGTCTCCGGGATGCCCAGCAGAGAAGAAAGCAGTTCGTGGACAAGCTCGTCGCCACCGTTGTGCTTTAGAGCGTTGAACTCCGGCGTTTGAATCTGCCTGCCGCGCATGACCATTGCGAGCGAGCACTGAACCTGACCCGGCTTGGGGTTGGGCTTGGCGACGAACACCTGCTCGTGTGGAAACTGGAAGGTGACCGCGAACCAGGACACCTTCTCGCGGATGAAGCCCTCCGCAATCTTGCATTCGTCCTCGCCCATGCAGTACTCGACGATGTCCGAGAGGGACGACTTACCCGTCGAGGCAAGGCCGGTGATGATGTTCAGCCCATCGGGATTGAGGGTGAGGTCGCGCCTACGGCCGTCGTGGCTGTAGATATGAATCGAAGCAATCTTCATGGGCGGATGGACAAACTGGTGTAGACCGTCACGCGGTCGTTAATCTGGGCGAAATCGCGACCGAGGACGACTGCAGCGGCGCGGCATCTTTCGGCGTCTTCGGTGTTCAGCGGCTGGGGTGACACCCGTCTGGGGATAAGGCTGATGCCGCCGTCATCGCCGACCTTGATGCAGTCCTTGCTTGCTAGCAGTGCGAAAGCCTCTGTGGCGTACTGGACCAGCGCTCGCGCTCGCTCGGCGAAGTCGACCAGCAAGTCTGGGCGGACCGCAAAGACACGCAGCACGGACAGCCGCTTGTTTTCCAAAATCTGCTCGCGCGAGTCGAGGTGCAGGCACATCGGCAGAACAAGAAGGGTCAAGGAGTAAGGCATTGGCTTCCCCAATATGCGCTCGTACTCGCGGATGGCTGCAGCCAAGACCACCGCGCAGAACGCTGGGTTGAAGAGATTCCGCTCTTCAAAAGGGCGATATGACCAGTCCCTCATGCAGGCACCTTCGACGTTGCAGCCTTTAGGCGCTCAAGGAATTGGGGATGCCAATGCACACGAGGCATCGGCTTCTCGTCTGCGAGGATGTGGAAGCTGCCGCGGCGAACAAAATCCTCCGTCACGTCCTTGCGGATTTGCAAGCCCTTGGACTGGTTCTCTGCCCAGTCATACAGCTGGCGACCCGCAGCTTGGAACTCGGCCTCGCTCTGCGGCGCGTTCACCATGGCCCAACCCCTGGCGCGCTTCCATTCTTCGACCAAGCGCAGCTCGAATTTTCGAATTTCGCCGCCCACAAGGGCGTTGACTCGGGTCCAATGCGCGCGTTGAGAGAACGCGCGGTAAAAATCCAGGATGGCCATCTCCAGGCTGTCGCTGGACATGCCGATTGACCGCAGCTGCTCGACGAACTGACGCGTGTCCTTCATCGCATCGATTTCTTCGTCGGGGTACGCCTCGTCGAAGGTGATTGGCAGACGCTCGTCGTAATACTCGCTGTTGACTTGTGCGAACTTCGCCCAGACCTCAGCGCCGGTGATGGGCTTGCGCTCACCCTGGATAAGCTCAATGGCTTCCCTGAGCCACCAACCTTCCATTCGTTCGCGGACATCGACGCGAAATTTCGACGCTACCGACCGCAATAGCGGGGCGAAGGCCGCGTCGAGCTCCTTTATGCGCAGCGAACTGTCGGCAATCACGATGCGAGCCAGGAAGTCATCCTGTTGGGTCGCAGCCAGGGTGCTGAATGTAGTCTCAATTTGTGCACTCAACGCAGCCTTCGAGCCCTTGAGCTCGGCCACTAGCTGTTTGGCGAAGCCGGCAGGCTTAGCGTCGGCCCCGTCGAGGAAGAACCGAAGTAGCGAGGAGGGACCGACGCGCGCCGTCGTTGCCATACAGTACGAGTGGTCGCAGGCGAGGTTGCCATCCCGGATGTATCGGTCAAGCCAGATGCGGACGGACTTCCAGAAGTCGGTCGACAGCGTGCCGACGGTCTCGCCAACCTGCTTGTGCTTCAAAGAAATCAGCGTCTTCCTGCCGTCTACGTCGCGCAGTTCGACGTCGTCGTCTGCCTCGATGAGCAGTGCTTGGCTCTCGTCCTGCTTCATAAGGTGAGCAAGCGCAAAGCGAATCTGATAGACGTAGCCTAGTCCCTGCTCGCCCGCGGCGTACTTGTCTGTATGTCTTGACACTTGCCCCCCTTGCTTGCCCGTAGCCAATCACGAGCGCCTGATGCCTATTTCCTAGGTCTACAGGTTCGCCCCGATGCGGGAATCATAGCCATCGACAAACGTATAGCTCTGCGGGTTACCCAGAGAACGGAACTAGACGTGTGCCAGCGCGACGCTCGCGTGTTGGCGCCGTGCTTCCATAGCGCGTCGAATTGGATGTCTAGCAGGAAGTGGCCGCACTAAGCCGGGTCTGGTTGCTTCGGGCCCATTCAATCTTGGCGGTCAAGCAGTAGCCGTTCTTGCAGGATGGCTCGCCGGTGCCGCAGACCTTCTCGGTAGCGTACTGCCACCGTTGCATGGCGTGGCCCTCAGGGGTCTGCAGCACATCGTCCATCCAGTTCGCGACGGAGGCCACCAAGTCGTCACCCATCAGGCGACGGATGGCAGTCCGGGCCTTCGGGGACAACTCTGCATCTGCGCTGTAGCAAACCATGCGATGTCCCTCCGCGCCCCATGCCCAGCTGGTCCAGTAGGAGCATAGGGCAGCGACCGCCAATGAAAGCTGTGCGAGGAATCTCATCGACTCCATCTCTTCGCCTTCCTCCTTTTACCGGCATCAGTCTCACGCGTCTCGTGCCTCTCGAAACCCGGAGGTACGTCGACCAGGAAGTTCTGGGGTTTCAGGACACATAAGTCCAACACCTCATCCGCCCGATAAATCAGGCAGTCCTCTGGCTCACCCGACTTGTTGTAGGTCACCAGGTAGAAGTAGTAGCTCTGACACACCACATCGTCCTGCGCAAGACGCAGCTCGTTCGCCGAGATGAAGAAGCGAGAACCCGTGAAGGTCTTGACCTCGATGTAGCGAGGCTCCGTGGGGCTGGTGAACGACTCGAAGTCGTACCCATATCGAGGCTTCTTGGTTCGGTCTTGAATTCGATGGACCAGCGCGCTCATGCCGCGCGACCGCAGCCGGGACTCCTCACGTTCGCGCGCGAACCGCTCGCTCTTTTCCCCCTTCTCGCGAGCCTTGCGGGCCAGCTCTTCGAAGTCGGGTTCGTGGTCAAGGTTGGGGACCTTCGTCCTCGCCTTCGGCGGCATCGGCAACTCCGGCACGTCTCCCTCAAGCTCTCCCGCAACCCGCATCAGCAGGAACTCTGTGAGCTTCAAGTTGTGCCAATTGCGGAAGATTGAAGCTTTGCCTTTAAGCCGCAGTGCCTCGGCCTGGATTTCACTCGGCGAGATGCTGTCGAACTCCAGTTCCTGCGCGACGTCGCGGAGGATGTCGTCACTGCAGATGGGCAGGTACATTTTATCGAAGTAAAGGCTGAGCACCTTCGCCTTGAACATCTGCGAAAGTGGGTTCATGTCCACCCCAAGGTAGTCCAAGGATTTTCCCGCGCTGACGAGGTTTAGGAGCTCTGCGCGGATGCCCCGGTAGACCCGCTGCTCCGCCCCCTTCATCGGCAAGTCGCCGGCGAACTTCTTTGTGTATCGAAAACGCTTCTCGCTGTCGTGCTTGGTCTGGCCGAAGTAGATGCCGAACTTGTTGGCGGAGGCGCCTGTTATTCGCGCCCACTTGTCCGTCCCAGGCTCGGCCCAATAGCAGAACGTACCTTTTGGCTTTGTTCCGATGGTGTAGTCGTTGAGCTTCAACTTGGGCAGCGTGTCAAGGCCGTACCGCTTCAGGAACTCGCCGCGCTGTGCATCTGCCTCGTCCTCAAGTCGACCGTCATAGATGCGGTTGAACTTCTTGGCGTCCTCGACCAGCAGCTTCAAAGTGCTTGCCTTCATTTTTCGTTTCCCCCTGGCGATGGCGCTGACGACATGTCTGCGCGCATGGAACGGATTCTGGCGAGGACGACAAAGCACGAAACCCAAACCTTCCCTTAGGAGTTGGGGCCGTCGTTGATGGCAAGAGAGGCGCACTGGCAAGTCCTTCGCCAAAGCGTGCCTGCCGTCGCGCCAAGGCATTTTTGGGGCACCCAGGGGGTTTGATGCAAGTTTTCTTGGTGCTTGGCGTGCACAGTTGAACCGTGTTTCACCACTGACTTGGCCAACATCATGTCCAAACCATCCGGGCCGTATATCGGGCTCCTCACCGCTGGGAACAACCACTTTCACGGCGTTCAATCTGTAAACGAACACGGGGCGCTGACCCACGCTGAGCGTCTTGCCCGTATCCTCCTCCGCGAGGGAAAAGTCGCCTCCGAGGAAGAGGCGCTGTCATTGGCAAACTTCGAAGTCCAGCGGTTGCGTTGGAATACAGATGGCTTCCAGGGCAACCGTATCGCGCGCTACGAACTGCAGGAAGAGCGGAGGAAGAAGGAGGAGGAGGGAGCTCTTCAGTTGGCACGTCAACGACCGAAGCGGGCGAAGCCGGTCTAAGCCCAGCTACCTCCTGACCTTGAACTTCAACATGCCCGTCGCTCCAGGATGGGCCCCCACTTATGAAGAAGCCATACACAGCAGCTGAGCTTGGGAAGGTATCGCGCAGGCTCGGCGACATCCTCTCGGCTACCGATGAAGAGACGGCAAGGCTGCCAACTTTTCTCGGCGCGTCCTTTCCCGATGAAGTCCGTCCCCTGAGGGACGTGTTCGATGGGATTGCCCATAGGCTGCATGCGAAATGGGGTGGCGCGCTGATGGCGACGTTGCCAGAGTCAGCTTGGGAACCGGGGCCATGCGGACATTTCAAACTGAAGACGGAGGGAATTGGAGCGTCAATGAGGTTCCTCTCGTCGATGCCATCGGGCGACGACGAGCGCGAAGCGGTCAGGCAAGCAGACGCGCTCAAGCACCTTCACGATGAGCTTCTCGGTGCGATGACACCGGCCAAGCGCGTTCACTACGGCGAAATGCTGACGTTTCACGCCACGTCGCCCCTGTCTCAGCCGCTCGCAGGCGGAACGCTATTCGGGCTGTTGCTATCCGAGCTCGAATTCCTGTTCGACGGTATGGCCCGAATGCAGGAAGCGCAATGGCGAGAGGCGTCTGATTACCCTGAAACCCAGACCACCCCGTTCCAACAGAGGTGTGAGTTCGGACACGTCGCGATGCTGAAGCTGGGCAACCACGTGGACCTTATCTGTCAGGACGTGCATCGAATCGGAGCCGCTCCAGAGAGCATGCTGGCAGTCGTCAGCGCCAATATCTCAGTCAACCGAGTGCTACTGGAGATGGCCGCACAGGACGCGCGCGGGCTAGAAGCCGAGCGGCTGTGCCTTCCATTTTTCCAGGCGCTTAACGACAAGGGACTGGAGGAAGTTCCTGCGGAAGTCGACGCTGCAAGCGACCGTGATGTCGATGAGGTCATCCGGCAGCTGTTCAGGCGCTGGTTTGCCTTCGAGGGGGAGTTTCTGCAGAAGGGCTCGTTGATGTCCCGTCACATGACGAGTACCGACATCGACAAAATCGTGCGGTGGGCGCGCGAGCTTCAAGCCGGGTACTCCGCCCACCAGAGCGCCTCTACCAACGACAGGCGTTCGGGCCAAGTACATGAGAACAGCTGCAGCCTGTTTTGCTTCGCGCTGGTGTTGGCCGCTGCCTTCTTTACTGGCGTGCCAACGGAACATGTCTTCAAGCCCAGCAGCCGGAAGAACGCCCTGCATTCACTCTTCCCTGGGCGAGATGCAATCGCGCGCGGTGACCAGCTCACAGTTCACCAAACTACCGCATTCTGGAAGGCGTACGGGTTACTGTTCTTCGGAAATCGTGAGTGGGACCTTCGTGCCGATGGAATCAGAGAGTATTCACTGGGCGCGCAGGTCAGGCGTGCGCAGCTGCAGCTGGCGATGAATGCTGCAGTCAAGGCGAAGGGCAGTCGGGAACTGCTTGCGTTGACGCGACATCTGAAGCACCTGAACGCCGTGCGTGAGATGGAAAAGCAGGGAGGCCTACTGGAGTCTGCATAGCTCGCCGCGATTGATTGCGTGCGAGATTACAGGACCGGGTCAGATGCAGCAATCGTAGCCTGAGCGCGCCCGAGGATGAGGCAGCCGTGCAGACCCCGCGCGATTTCGGTCTGCATGTCGACCAACTTCTTCTGGATGAACTAGTTCGCTGCAAGCGCCTTGGGGTCTGGCGGCACGCAACGTGCGACCACAGCGCAGTCACCAGTGAACTTCCGCCTTCAGCCTGAATCTGCCGGCTGCGCCGCTGAGGATACAGCCCGAGGCCGTCGGCTGTGTCGCGGCGGAAGTGGCTGATGGGCTCAGGCCTCACCGACCGAAGGGCAAGTTTTCATCGACGAGCTCGAGTTGACGGCACGCTGAATCAGTGGCGCCGACGGTCGTCGACGTCCAGAGCCCAGACGCGTCGTAGAAGATGAGCGGGCCTCTGCCATTGCCGGTGCGCCCAAAAAGGTCAACGGCCACTTCGAGTGGCCGTTGCATGCAGAGTTCTCTCACGTGTGTTGCGCGCTTCCCACTCCAGGAGGGACCCGAATTTTGTTCGGGCGGCGCTATCTCTTGCATCTGCCTAGGTAGGTCTTGTGGAAAGCATAGCAGAGCAAGGCCTTCATGCGCTCGCAGAATGGTTTCATCGGCTCCAGGCGTCAGCAGCGACGAGTTCGGAGGCTCAGATTTTCTGTGCCCACAGGACGCGGTTGAACTTGCGGCTCACTCGACAGCGATAAATCTGGTGAATCTGAATCGCATCGAAGTCGGCAATGCCCAGTGTGCTCGGTGTGAGGCCGAAGAGCCGCCTATCGTTGGATATGACATGTGCCAACTGGAACCCCGGAAGTACCTCGATGACGGTTGCCAATACCAACTCAGGTTCAGCGTCCGGGCAGTTCGAATGCTCTGGGTCGGACCCGTCGATTGCTCCGAGAGCTCCAGATGCTTCAACCGCGTCTAGCCGCGCGCATTCCTCTTCCTCACGTTGTTCGCGAACCTCCTCTGGCGTTGGCGACCTAGGCGGCGGAACGGCCCGGATGTATCGCTGCGCCTGCAGGTCCGTCGGCGGCTGGCCCGACTCGGCATCCACCAATCCTCTCCAAACCGTATATGGGTCATTCACATCGAGCCATTCGGCATCAGGGAACGCCGCTGTGATTTCGCTGAGACCTGCGGCGATAGCAGCCACATGCGATGGCGCTTTCCGCAGATATTCGACGAGTAGAACCGAGCGTGAATTGGTGAGCACTGACGCGCTCTTGGCCCCTGCTGCTAGCACTTGCTCTATCGTGCTTTGACTCGCAGCGCCCGCAGCTACTGATACCGCAAGAGTCACATAGAACTCATGGCACTCGGCTGGGGCAGCCTCGGCCAAGCGGCCAGGCTCCAACGCACCGGATTCGCCGTCGATTCCCATTACTTGCCTTTCCTGTACGGAGTACGAAGCGCGATGCGCGCCGCATCGAGTAGCCCGACGTGAAAGCCTCTGTTGACCTCACACAAGATGACGCGTCCCGCCCGATGGTGTGAGGACCCGACAAGGCTCGAACCGGACTCCTCGTCATCCAGAATCAGTAGCGGCTGGCCGGCGTGATGAAGTCCAAGCCATCGGTCAATGGCAGCCAGCCGCGACTCGCCTCTGTTCGTCGGGGCATCCCAGTTGTCGTGAAGGGCCTGCGCCACTAGCGGAAGCCCCGTTCTGTTGAACAGGTCGACGAAGTGCCCTCGGTCAGGGAGAAGCGATAACCAGCTTGTCGTCATGACCACCTGTGGGCGGAACTCCACCATCAACTGGTTCAAGGCGGCTACAGCACCTGCCTCGAAGACGCGGTGGTACAGGTCGGATGACGCCTGCGATGGGCGATACGCCGCTAGGTGCGCGTGCGTTCCGCCATACTGGGCGTTGATGCAAAGGACGTCGTCAAGGTCCAGCATCAGCTCGGGGGGACGATGCGCCGTGGTCATGGCGCGCAAGCGATGAACGCCGCTTCCAAGCGAGCGATTACTGCGGGCTCTGTGAGCCCGCGCTGTGAATCGCAGAGCACGAGGTGCTGACGAGAGCGAGCAAGGGCTGGCCAGCCGTCATCGTCGTCGCTCAGTACCAGCCAATGTCGAATCTCATGCTCGTCAACGTACCTCTTGACGACACCGAACGCCGTGTTGACCTTTCGAACTCGGTCGAGGCTGATGAAGCGAATGACGTCGCTCGTCGAGCCCACGATTCGCTCCTGCAACCAGGCCGGCGCCAATTTCTGCATAGCCTCAACACTATGGACCGCGGTGGCGGCACTGCGCAGGACTACGGAGATGTCCCACGATTCGGCCACTGCCCGTAGCGGCTCAATCCAGCTGAAGGGCACCGCCCCGACGTCGACCTGACCGCTACGGAAGGCGTACGACACTTCAAGAGGATGACACACGCCCTCCAGGTTCAGGAAAAGCACTGGTCGCATGTCCGTTCTCCTCAGACGTCAGTGCCGGCGGGCGGATAGATGCGCCTGAAGGGCTCGAACTCACCGCTCGCGGAGCTCGGCTTGCACTTGATGACAAGTGACGGCGAATTGCTGAATCGGAGCAGGAAGGTTCGAGACTGTGTCGACTGGAATACTTCCTCGACCAGGCCGAACACGGCTGCTTCGGCCGACTCGCCCAACGGAGCCAGAAGTGCCGACAGTCGAGCGGCGCGACCGTCGATGAAGTCAACTGCAGCCCCTACATCAACGAACGCACGCCGCTCGGGCCGTTGCGCCCGTTGCGGCCGTTGCATGTTCGTTCCCATATCAACGACGTACAGATGGTGAGAGTTGGAGAGGTCGATGCCTCCTGACGGAATGGTCATCGCTTCTGCACTCATATCGAGGTCCTTTCGTTGATGGTTCAAGGCCAGCGGGAGGCCGTTGCACAGGACGTCCAACGCTCCAAATCTCGTCGCGTTGAATGTTAACCTATGATATGAATATCCAGTAGATGAAAAAGCGGTAGATGAATAGGCTGTAGACGTTTGGACTGCGACACGGCACCGTGTGCGCATGAACGAAGAGAAGGTTAAAAGTGCAAACCTCCGCATGGTGTTTGCAGCAGCTGTACAGGCGTATCGCAAGAAGCTAGGCCTGTCGCAGGAGGCTCTTGCCAGTAAGGCCGGGTTGCATCGCACCTATGTGTCCCAGGTGGAGCAACGCCGGCAAGCCGCCAGTCTTGATAGCCTGGAGCGGCTGGCCACCGCGTTGGGTGTTGCGCCGCATTTGCTTCTGAAGCCGCCGGTAAAACGCGAGAAGAAAGACGTCGAGGACCCGACATCCTGACAGCAACGTTCGGATGACGGCCGTGCAACCCGAAATCGATGGCTAGAGTGCTGTTCACGGCGGTCCGTGAGCTGCGACTGGCTAGCCAAGGATAGGTAAGCTCGCCGAGCATTGGAGCCTCGGCCAGGTCGCGCTCGTTGAAGGAGGGTTCCTGGCTTCCGGAGCGTCCAGTTCCGTTGGAAGAACGACGGTTACGCGAGACTCGACAACCTCCTGGCCTAGCTACAGCATCACAAGCTTGACTGGCTGCGACGGATGCATAAGGAAATTGCCTGTTGCATCCGAAAGTCGCGCTTTGTGTGAGTCATTAGTCGCGGGAAATGACCTCAAAGTCGCGGCTTAAGGGGTATCGAACACCTCACCCGCATTGCCCCACGTACCCACAAGCCGTGCAGAAATCGCAGCCGTCCTTGTGGATCATGGTGTGGTTGCCGCATTCGGGGCAGGGCCGGCCGGCCATGGCTTCGACCCGCATGCCGGGCGCCGATTTCGCCGTCTTCGGTGCCTGCAGCAGGCCCATGTCCACCAGCGGCATGCCGGCTTCATCGAGCACGCCGAGCATGGCATAGCGGTGGATGATGAGCCGCGCGACGTAGGCCACCGTGGATGGCCAGATCTGCTGGCGGCGCTCACCCTTCAGGCTCGGCACCGGCGCCATGAAGTGGCCCAGCGGCTCGCCCACATTGAGCAGCTTGCGCAGCTTCATGCCGATCCAGCCGGGATCGACCACGCGCATGTCGAGCGAGAGCAAACGCGCCAGGCCGTCGAAGGCCTTGGGGTAGTTGCCGGAGAAGCCCATGGCGCAAGGGCGCGTCACCGTCCCGCCCGTCACTGAAGAATCAGGCGTGGGCAGGCTGACCTCTTTCAGAGTCAGCGTGAATTGCTCGTTAGTGGCAGGGTTGTCCACGTCCACCGCCCAGGCCAGGGTGCCGCTCACACTGGTGCGCGGCTCCTCCAGGCTGAACATCGCGTCGATCACCGGCGTGGGGCCGCCGTCCTGCAGCGCACCGAGCTGCTCGCAGCGCCAGCGAATCACGGCCGCGGTGGCAGCCACCACGCCGGGGAAGAGGCGCTTGTCGCCAGCGGGCGGCATGGCCATCTCGAAGGAGCGTTCCTCGGCCACCGTGGCCAGCGCGTCGAGCTTCAGGCGCAGCCAGGCGGCATCGTTGGCGCGCAGGTCCATGGAGAGCGTTTTCGCTAACGCCGAGAGTCCACGGGGTTGTTCGGCACCGTTGACCCACACCTCGAAAGGCAGCGTCCGTCCGAAGAGGCCGGCATCCGGCCCTTCGGCCGGCAGCTCGCCGACAAAGAGCGCGAAGTCGCCATGCGGATGGCGGACCATATAGCTCCAGGCCGGATTGCCGCCGGGCATCTCGGGGCGGCTGGGCCAGCGCAGCGAATCGAGCACGGCCTTGGGCAGGCGCTCCACGCGCAGGCGCTGGTTGGTGCCGTCCACGGCCAGCGGCTCGGGCGTCTTGATGGCCGCCGGGCTGTCAACGCTCAACACGGAACCTAACACCGAGTTCGGACGGTAGGTAGCCAGGCCCTTGAGCTTGCCCTGCCAGGCCTGGATGTAGAGGTGCTGGAAGTCCTCGTACGGGTAGTCGGCCGGCACGTTGACGGTCTTAGAGATGGACGTGTCGATGTAGGGCGCCACGGCAGTGACCATGGCCGCGTGGTCGGCGGCCTGCAGTTCGAGCGCGGTGACGAAGGCTTGACTCAAAGGCGTGTCGATACCGAACAGATGGCGATAAAGCCGCCATGCGTGGTCCTCGACCGCGTACTCCTTGAAGCCGCCGCCCTCGGCCTGGCCGATGCGCTTCTTGCGCGTGTAGCTCCAGCTGAAGGCGGGCTCGATGCCGTTGCTGGCGTTGTCGGCAAAGGCCAGGCTGATGGTGCCGGTGGGCGCGATGGACAGCAGGTGCGAATTGCGCAGACCCTGCGCGCGAATCTTGTCCTTGATGGCCTTGGGCAGTCGGGTGGCGAAGCTGCCGCCGCTCAGGTACAGCTCCGCATTGAAGAGCGGGAAGGCGCCCTTCTCGGCTGCGATGTCGGCGGAGGCGCCGTAGGCCGCATCGCGCATGATCTCGCTGATGCGCGCAGCCTGCTCGCGCGCGGCCTCGCTGTCGTAGCGCAGGTTGAGCATCACGAGCGCATCGCCCAGGCCGGTGAAGCCCAGGCCCACGCGACGCTTGTTGGCCGCCTCCTGCGCCTGCGCGGGCAGGGGCCACGGCGTTTCATCGAGCACGTTGTCGAGCATGCGCGTGGCCACGGCGCAGACCTCGGCAAAGCCGGCTTCGTCGAAGCTGGCCTTGGGGCCGAAGGGATCGCGCACGAAGAGCGCCAGATTGACGGAGCCGAGGCAGCAGCAGCCGTAGGGCGGAAGCGGTTGCTCAGCGCAGTTGTGGACGTACAGGCCGTTGGCATCGAAGGCATGCACATGCTCGATGGTGACGTCGAACACATCTTCCTCGCCATCGGCTTCGATGCTCTTCACCGTGGCGGTGAAGCCCTCCTGGTTGAGCGCACGGCGATAGGCTGAGAGCGCGTCATCCAGCCGAGCTTGCTTGGCCTGATCCTCGAAGCCCACCTGCTCGGCAAAACGCTTCAAGTTGTCGCCCGAGACGACGAGCTCATGCAGCGCCTGCGTGTCGTATAGCTTGTGGCCGCCGTGTCCGCCGGGCAGCGCACGCTCGCCGGCCGGGCGACGTTCAAGATAGATCGTTGATGCAATGCCCAGTCGCAGCAGCATGCGCTGAGCGGCTTCAAGATTGGGCAAATCGGCTTGCGTGAGGCGCACGCTGACATCCTTGCTCTGCGAGCCTTGTACGGCCCCATCGGCATCGAAGAGGCCGCGCAGCAGGGCACGATGAAAGTCCGAAGACGTAGCCTCCATCTCGGCCGTGATGCGCTTGTGGCCCGGGTGAGCACCGAACGCTGCCGCGAGGTTTCGCAAAGGTGCGGAGGCCAGGCAGATCTCACCGCGGCCCGATACCGGACGCTGCCAGCCGCGGAAGTCCGCGCGGTGCGGCAGCGTTTCCACGGCTCGCTCCACGGCAGCCATCACGCCTGACACGCTGCTCGGGCGAAGCTCGACATTGCGGCCGACAACCCTGAGTTCGGGCGCCCACACGGACAGCACGGCCTTGTCGTCCTTGAGATCGCCGTCGCCGATCAGCAGGCCCAGCAGGTAGCCTTCTTCCGCGCTGCCCGCGCCCTCCCATCCTGTCAGGGCGCGATGGTCGTTCAGCATCACTTCATCGCCGCTGCCCAGATCACCTGCGGGCACCCACTCGCTCTCGATCAGGTAGCGGGTCTTGCGCGTGACGCGCCGCACCGGGTGATCGGCCGTCAGGCGCAGACCATGGCCTTCCGTGGTCTGAAGCCGCAGCACAGGCTTGCGCCCGGTTGCAAAGAAGCCGGCCGATTCAGTGCGGTAAGGCTTGCCGTCCACCAAGGCCACAAAGGGCTGGCCCAAGAGATCGCCGGCCTGACGCGGCCCTTCGGCGGTGTGGACCCAGGTGTCCGCCGTCACGCATGGATTCGTCGCCGTGATCGCCTCGCAGTAATGCAGGTTGTTGTCGGCGTTGATGCGGTCCAGGAAGAGCACGCCGGGCTCGGCGTGATCGTAGGTGGAACGCATGATCTGGTCCCACAGCGTGCGCGCGGGCAGCTTGCGGTAGACCCAGAGGCCGTCGCCGCGCTGGTAGGCGCCGGCGGCCATCTGCGACTCGCCGGGTTGCGCACGGTGCGTCAGCTCAACTTGGCCGTCAGCCATCACGGCTTCCATGAAGGCATCGGTCACGCCGACCGAGATGTTGAAGTTGGCGAGGTCGCCGCCGTCCTTGGCGTGGATGAACTCCTCGATGTCGGGATGGTCGCAGCGCAGCACGCCCATCTGCGCGCCGCGGCGCGCGCCGGCGCTCTCCACGGTCTCGCAGCTGCGGTCGAACACGCGCATGTAGCTGACCGGGCCCGAGGCATGGCTTTGCGTGGAACCGACCCAGGCGCCCTTGGGCCGGATGCGCGAGAAATCGTAGCCGACACCGCCGCCGCGACGCATCGTCTCTGCGGCCTCGGTCAGTGCGGTGTAGATGCCGGGATGGCCGTCCTCGGGCGTGGCGATAGAGTCGCCCACGGGCTGCACGAAGCAGTTGATCAGCGTGGCAGCCAGATCGGTGCCGGCGGCCGAGAGGATGCGGCCGGCGGGGATGAAGCCGCGCTTTTGCGCATCGAAAAATTTGGCTACCCAGGCCTCGCGCGCCTCGGGCTTTTCAGCTTCGGCCAGGGCGCGTGCCACGCGCATGCGCAGTTGGTCGAGCGTCTGCTCTTCGCCCTTGGCGTACTTTTCAAGCAGCACCTCGGTGCTGATGTCCTGTGCGGGCAGGGTGTCGGGGCTGGCCTGCACGGCGCGCGCAGCGGGAGTGTCGGGCTGGATTTCAGGGGGCATGCAGGAGGTCTCCGGGAATGGCTTGATGCTGCCCCCATTCGCGGCGCTCTACAACCGGAAAATCCTGCGTCGCAGCTGTGCCCCGAAGTGTCGAGTTAGGCCGTGACCAACACGAAGGCCGCGGCCACGCTCACCAGTGCCACAGCCAGCACCAGGCTACCGCTCGGCGTGTAGCTGTCGCCCTGACCCGACCAGGGCAGGTGCATCGAATCACGCCAAGCGTGGGCCGAGTGACTCAGATGCATGTTCAGGCGAGAAATGAGATTCATGACATTCTCCTGATCTGGCTTGATACGAGTCTCAAGAGTCATTGTTTCTTGAATCTTTCAGCCTTGTATTTTTAGGGTCTCCTCCACGATGTGAAACGTGCGCCGAACTCAGAAAGGATTGGCTGATTTTTCACGCCTGTAATGGATATAGCCGACGCTGGCACCCGCGCGCAAGCCAACCCCTAGACGAATTGGGGCCAAAGTGATGCCGGCGCGACGTTGGTAATTGATCCCCGCGCCGCCGATGTAATAAAGGCTGCCATCCACGCCGGGGAAGCGCTGGAACAGCGCATCCACCTTGGGCAGCTTATAGACCAGGGTGAAGACCTTGGACGCATTGCCGCCGGCGTCGAAGCCGATGGACGGGCCGGCCCAGTAGACCGTACGCCCGCCACCGCCCTTCATCACGAGTTCGCCCTCGCCATAGCGCAGGCCCACGGTCAGCGCACCGCTGGCCTCCTGGCCCTTGATGTAGGCGTTAGGCCGACCCTGTTCCTTGAAGGCCTTTTCGATCACCTTGGCCAGGCCCTCGGTGGTGTTGCCGAAGAATTCGGTGGCGGCGTGCAAGACCGAGTCTTGGTCGTAGGTCTTGTCGTCGTCCTTGTCAGCGGCCCAGCCGGCCAGCGCGGGGCTGGCCAGGCCGAGGCCGGCGCCCAGTTGGATCAGGGCTTGGCGTCGGTCGGGATTGCTCATGTTGTTCTCCTTGGTTTAGGGCTAACCCCAAGCTTAAGTGAATGCCACCAAAGCCGTCCAAAATGAGAACAATTGGACACAATGCCCATCTCCTGGATGTCCCAGATGCCTACACTTGCACGGAGCGCCGCGGCACAGCCTAACGCGGCATTGCGACGGAATCATCACGCGATGAACACCTCATCCGATCTGCCCAAACTGGCCATGGCCCTGGAATACGCCGATCTGGCGTCGGCCCTGTACCTTGCAGGTGGCAGCGACCATGCCGCGCGCCTGCTGGCTGCGGGCGCCGAGTCCCTGCTCGGCGATCTGGCCCGCATGCTGGCGCCGCATGCGGATGACGACGAGGTGCAGGCCCTGGTGGCGCGCGTGGCGCTGAACTATCAATCGCCCCCCAAACTGCCGCGCGGCTACGAGATGACGCGCCGCGAGGAAACCACCATCGCGCGGGCCAACGAGATGGCCGGCTTCTCCGAACAAGAGGTCCGCCATGCCACCGCCGCGCTGCTGCGTTCGGCCTGGTATCAGCTGGAGTCGATCGGCCTGGAGGCGCTGATCCCGACGCGCTTGCAGCGGGCGGTGGACGAGAGCACGATCTCCGTCTACTGATCCCTCGCGGAGGCCATCATCAGCACCGAACGCCGCCATTTCGCCCGCGTGAGCTTTGCCCGCGGCGCCGAACTGATTACCACGCAAGCCCATCTGCAGGTGCAGGTTCTCGACCTCTCGCTCAAGGGCGCCTTGCTGCAATTGCCGGACGGCAGCGCGGTCACGGCAGGCGCGCCCTGCCTGCTCAAGCTCGAACTCGACCAAGCCGAAGCGCACATCGCCATGGCCGGCGAGCTGGCCCATGTGGCCTACGGCAAGGCCGGCATGATCTGCCGCAGCATCGACCTCGACAGCATCACCCATCTGCGCCGCCTGATCGCCATGAACACGGGCGACCCGACGCTGCTGCAGCGCGAGCTGCAATCGCTGGTCGCGTAGTTCCAGCGCCTCCGCCTAGGAGGAGATGAACTCGCGCAGCACGGCAAAGGCCTCTTCGGGCTTGTCTCGCCAGGTGCCGTGGCCCGCACCGGGGATGCTGACGAAGCGCGTGAGATGCGCCGGCAGCGCGGCCGCAATCTCCTGCATGTCGGCCAGCGGGCAGACCGGGTCTTCCTCGCCGGCCAGCACCAGCACCGGGCACTGCGCGCGCTCCAGGCCGGGCCGCAGGTTCAGCGCCTGCTTCTCGCCGGCCACGAAGTGCAGGAGGATTTCCTCGCGCGCCAGCGTGCGCGAGCCGGCCAGCGGATCGAGCGGCGGCCGAGTGTTGTAGAGGCCGTGGCAGGTCTCCCAATAGGCGGCCCAGGTTTCAGGGTCGGGCCGGGTCCAGAAAGCCTCGGCCCGCTCGCGCGCCAAGGCTCCGCCGATCTTCTCGAACATCGCCAGCTTGCGCTCCATGCCCATGTGGTGGGAGCTGCTGGAGATGATGATCTTGCCGGCATGGCCCGGGTGCCGCGCGATGTAGCGCTGCGCCACGAAGCCGCCAAAGGACTGGCCCAGCACGATGGGCTTCTCGATTCCTAACGCACTGCACAAGCGCACGATGTCGTCGGCCCAGGTGTCGAGCGTCCATTCCTCGCGCGGGCGTTCGTCGCTGCGGCCGTGGCCGCGGTGGTCGTAGTAGACGATTTGGGCCAGGTCCGCCAGGGCCGTGAAGCCGGGCTTGAAGCTCGAATGGTCGAAGCCCGGGCCGCCATGCATGCAGATCAGCGTGGGTTTCTCGCGCATGGCGGCGCCATCGGGCACGAGGCCGGGGCCCTGCACGTCCACAAAAAGGCGCACGCCCTGGCCGATGTCGATTCGCATGGGGTGTGGTTCCTAAGCCGCAAAGCCCGAGCCTACACCGACCACGCCGCAGCCCGATTCGTCAGCGAAGGCCGGGTTTCGTCGCACGGCCCTCCCGCCGCGCGCGGGACCGCCGCACAATCCGGCCATGAGCCCTGCATCAGCCGCCTTCTGGCGCGTCTTCAACCTGCGCATGATCGCTGCGGTGTTCTATTTCTGTTTCCTGCATGCCTTCTCGCGCATGCTGGCCTGGTACGACGGCGAACCGCAGCCGCTGCTGGCGTGGGGCTTCGCGCTGATCCGCTTCACCCGCCAGACCCTGCTGACGGGCCTCACGATCCTCCTGATGATGGCACTGGCCGAGGCCCTGCTGGCGGGCCGCCATTGGCCGCTGGCGCGCAAGGTGCTGTTGCAGGGCATCTTCATCTGCGCGGGCGCCGTGGTGGGCGCCATCGCGCGCTACATCGTGTCCAACTGGGATGAACCCGAGCACTTCATGTGGGGCTGGTTCTTCTCCACCGTGATCCTGTGGACGCTGTTCGGCGGCCTGGCCTATGCGGTGCTGCAGGTGCTGCGCTCGGAAGCGCAGGCCAGCGCGCGCCTGCGCCAGGTGGCGCGCGAGCACGAGGCGCTGGAGGCGCAGCAGATGGAGGCGCAGGTCTCGGCGCTCAACGCGCAGATCGAGCCGCACTTTCTGTTCAACACCCTGGCCAACGTCAAGCGCCTGTACGAGACCACGCCCAACCGCGGGCGCGACATGCTGGTGAGCCTGATCGCCTACCTGCGTGCCGCCCTGCCCAGCATGCGCCAGCATGAATCCACGCTGGGCCAGGAGCTGGAGCTGGTACGCAGCTACCTGACCATCCTGCAAATGCGCATGGGCGAGCGCCTGAGCTTCAGCATCGAGGCACACCCGCAGCTGCTGGATGCACGCCTGCCGCCGATGGTGCTGCCCACGCTGGTGGAGAACGCGATCAAGCACGGCCTCTCGCCGCTGCCCGAGGGCGGCCGCATCGAGATCGCCGCGCGCGCTGAAGAGCACGGCCAGCTCTCGGTGGAAGTGCGCGACAACGGCCGCGGCTTTGCCGCCAGCGGCGGCAGCGGCGTAGGCTTGGCCAACACGCGCGCACGCCTGGCCGCCCTGTTCGGCGTGCAGGCCGCGCTGGAATTGGAAGCAGCCACGCCACGCGGCGTGGTGGCACGCGTGCGCGTGCCGATGCGCTGCGCCTCCGATGCAGCTTTGGGCGGAGTTGCGGCATGAGCGCAGTGCTGGGGCTGGAGCGCTCGGAAGAGCGCGGCGGACTGCGCCATGTGCTGGCCTCCTGGCGCTCCTTGCGCAGCATCGAGCTGGCCGTGTTCAGCCTGGCTGGATTGCTGTTCGGCATCATCGACCTCAGCTCGCTGCTTGAATTCGACGCCGGCAGCTATCTGCTGGAGGTCACGCTGCGCCATCTACTGATGCCGGTGCTGGCCTGCCTGATCCTGCTGCTGTTCTGGCTGCCGGCCGACCGCAGCGCGCCGCAGCACCCGCACCGCCTGCGGCGGCTGGCGGCAGTAGCGCTGCTGGGCTCGCTGGCCTCCATCGTGCTGGTTTCTGCACTTGAGCAGGCCCTGCCCTGGCCCTCCATCGTGGACCTGATGCGCGCCAAGAAGCACCTGCCGCCCTACCCCGGCCCGAGCTGGATGGGCGTGCTCGGCGACACGCTGTGGATCCTGATGCCCTCGGCCATGATGGTGACGGTGATTGAGCTGCTGCGCCGGCGCCGGCGCAGCGAAGTGCAAGTGACCCGCATGCTCGACGAGCACGCACATCTGCGCCGCCGCGCCATGGCCTCGCGCCTGGCGGCCCTGCAGGCGCAGGTGGAACCGGAGATGCTGTTCAACGCCCTGGTAGACATCGAGCAGGCGTATGGCCGCGGCGATGCGGCAGCGTCCAGGCGCATGGACCTGCTGATCCGCCATCTGCGCGTGGCGCTGCCGCGCCTGCGCGAATCGGGCTCCACGCTGGAAGCCGAGGCCGAGCTGCTGGAGACTTATCTGGGCGTGCTCGACGGCCTGGGTGCCAAGCCGCTGCGCTTTGCGCGCCAATGGCCCGACGAGCTGTCCACCGCGGCGCTGCCGCCCATGCTGCTGCTGCCCCTGCTGCAGCGCGCCTTGCGCCTGGCCGCAAGGCCGCCCACGGTCTGCACCCTGGCCGCAGAAACTGCCTGGGGTGGCGAAGGCCGCCTGCGCGTGAGCCTGTGTTTTGACCGGCCCGCGCTGTGCGGCGATGATGCCGAATTGCAGGCCCTCAACGAACGATTGGTCGTGCTCGCCGGTGCCCCGAGCCGAGGCCCGGCAAGACTCTATTGCCACAGCACCAGCGACCAGACCCGCTTCACCTTAGAGCTGCCATGAGAAACATGAGCGCGCCGACGGCCGTGGTGGCCGAAGACGAAGAAACCCTGCGCCACGAGCTGGTGGAACAGCTGGGCAAGCTCTGGCCCGAGCTCTCCATCGTCGGCGAAGCGTCGGATGGCGTGCAGGCCCTGCGTCTGCTGGACCAGCACCATCCCGACGTGCTCTTCCTCGACATCCAGATGCCCGGGGCCACCGGCCTCGACGTTGCACGCCAGGTGGCAGGCCGCAGCCATGTTGTCTTCGTCACCGCCTACGACCAGTACGCGGTGGCCGCCTTCGACCAGGGCGCGGTGGACTATGTGCTCAAGCCCTTGCAGGCGGCGCGCTTCTTCACGGCGATCAGCCGTGTCAAACAGCGCCTCGGCGGACACGCGGGAGACTATGCGCAGCAGGTTGGCCAGGCCATCGAGCAGATCACCACGCATGCACCCGGCAGCGGCGCGCGATTCCTGCGCTGGATCAACGCCTCGGTGGGCCAGACGCTCAAGCTGATCACGGTGGACGAGGTGCTCTACTTCCAGTCCGACAACAAGTACACCCGCGTGGCCACTCGCGAAGGCGAAGCCCTGATCCGCAAGCCGCTCAAGGAGCTGGTGGACGAACTCGACCCGCAGCAGTTCTGGCAGATCCACCGTTCCACCCTCGTCAACGCCATGGCCGTGGCCGCGGTGACGCGCGACTTCCGCGGCCGCATGCAGCTCAAGCTCAAGGAGCGCAGCGAGACCCTGCTCGTGGCCGAGAGCTACGCCCATCTCTTCCGGCAGATGTGATGATGATGACGAAACCACTGCTCGCACTGCTGATCGCCCTCGCCTGTGGCAGCGCCTGCGCCACACCCGCGCCTCCGCCGAACCTGATCGTTATTGATTCGAAACTTGTCACCGCCGGCCAGCCCTCGGCCGAGTGGCTGGGCACGCTCAAGGCCCAGGGCTTCGAGGCCGTGATCTACCTGGCCCCGCCCACTGTCAGCGATGCCGTGCGCGAGGAGCCCTTGATCGTGGCGAAGCAGGGCCTGATCTGGGCCAATCTGCCGATCCCCTTTGGCAGCCCGGCCGATGGCGACTACGAAAGCTTCGCCGCGCTGCTTCAGGCCCTGCGCGGCAAGAAGGTGCTGGTGCACTGCCAGGTCAACATGCGTGCCACCACGCTGACCTTCCTCTACCGCACGCTGGTGGAAGGCGCGGACCCGGCGCAGGCCTGGGAGTCCGTCTCCAAGGTCTGGACACCCGAAGGGCCGTGGAAGGCTCTGATGCTCAAGCGGCTGAAGCAGAAGGGGATTGCGTTCGATCCGTTTTAAGCGGGCGCTTGCGCAGGGCCAACAAGGCGAGGCCTGCACTCAGAAACGTGATCGTGGCCGGTTCAGGCACCGCAGACGGGAGGCTGTAGGTTTGTGAGCCATAGCCGCTGATCGCTGCGGGCGTTGCAGAAAAACGTGCCAGATCAATCGACTTGCCGGCGTCGGTATAGAGGCCTACGGAGAAGACACCGTCATTGATGACCCCCCTGAGCGAACCCCATTGACCACGACGCCCATGCGGCCGAATCTTGTGTTCGGGTGCCGGAACGGGCGTGCGCGATGTTTGGGGAGGCCAAGAATCGGTAGCGCTGATCTGGGAATGAATGGGCTCTCGGTTAGCGTTTCGTGAGTGTTTCGAAGCAGCACCGCGACGCCTGCAGGCGCCTCATCGCCGCCCGTGCCCACCCTGCTCGGCGGCCCGCAGCGATCGATTACCAACGACCGCCGTAGTAGTCCACCAACCCGCGCCAGAACGCATCCGCCTCGCGCGCCAGCGTCGTCGCCTCGGTCTTGGGCGTGGCATTGGCCGCCGTCTGCACCATCACGAGCTTGAGCTCGGGATCGACGACGATCATCTGGCCGAAGACGCCCAGCATCGCAAATCGGCGCACACGGCCAGGGTAGAGCCAGAACTGGTAGCCGTAGCCGAAGTAGCGCGTCGCGCGTCGCGGCGCAAAGGGCGGGGCGACACGCGTAGCGTCGGTGGCTTCGAGCAGGTAGTCGCGCGGCAGGACCTGCTCGCCGGTGTCGGGGCGCTGGCCGTCGTTGGCGAGCAGCACGCCCAGCCGCGCGTAGTCGCGCAGCGTGGCGTTGAAGTTGCCGCTGGCAACCTCCAGGCCGGTGCGGTCGGTGCGCCAGTAGGCCGCGCTCTCGGCGCCCATCGGCTGCCACAAGCGCAACTCCAGGTAGCCCGAGAGGTTCATGCCCACGGCGTTGGTCACGGCAGCGGCGAGCATGAGGGTTTCGGGGCTGGCGTAATTGAAGCGCTGGCCGGGCGGCGCGGCGCGTTCGCTCACGCTGCGCGCGGCCAGCTCGATGCCGGAGTTCGCCACCAGGGCGCTGAACTGCTCCAAATCGTCGCGGCCATCGTAGCGTTCCTCGAAGCGCGCACCCGAGCCCATGCGCAGCAGGTCGCGCAGCGAGGTGGTGCCGTAGAGCGTGCCTTCCAGCGCGGCGTCATAGCGTTGCGCGGGGTCGTCGAGCGAGCGCAGCTTGCCGTCATGCAGCGCCAGGCCCACGGCCAGCGAGACCAGGGACTTGGCCATCGACTGCGAGACGAAGCGGTCGGCCGCGCTGCGCTCGTACTGGTAGCGTTCCAGCTGCACCACGCCATCCTTGATGACGATGAGGCCCATGATGCGCTGGCGGGCGAGGTAGTCGTCCACAGTCAGGTTGCGCGCCGCGTCGATGTTCCAGCGATACGACGGCGTGCGTGCCGCGCGCGTCAGCGGCATGGGTCGATCACCGGGCGCAAGCGTGCGGACCTTGCCGCCCAGCACATCAGGAATTTCAGCCTGATGGGTGAAGGAGCCCACCCGCACGCGCTCATCGCTGAACCAGTTGGCGGCCGTGCCGACGGGGTAGCCCTGGGCACGGCCCAGGCGCTCCTCGTCAGGCGCGGCAAAGGCCGGCGTGGCCGCCAACAACACCCAGGCCAGCAACAGGCACTGGGTGCGTCCCGTCACCTCAGCTCTTGGCGGCCAGGCCGCCTCCGAGCGCCTTGTACAGCTGCACGCTGTTGAGCAGCGCCGCCATGCGCAGCTGCACCAGGCTCTGGTGGGCGGCAAAGGCTTGGGTCTGTGCATTGAGCAGATCGAGCTGGCTAGACGCGCCCTGACCATAGCGCAACTCGACCAGGCGTAGCGTGTCGTCCGCGGCCTTGACCGCGCGGGTCTGCGCGTCGAGCTGCTCGCCATAGGTGGCGCGCCCGGCCAGTGCGTCGGACACCTCCTTGAACGCCGTCTGCACCGTCTTCTCGTACTGCGCCACGGCGATGCCTTGCGCGGCCTTGGTGGCGTCGAGGTTGGCGCGGTTGCGGCCCGCGTCGAAGATCGGCATGGCCGCCTGGGCCGCGAAGGTCCAGATGGTGTTGCTGAAGAGCTGCGAGAGCTGGCTGCTGGCCGAGCCGAGGCTACCGGTCAGTGTGATGGCCGGGAAGAACGCCGCGCGCGCCGCGCCGATATTGGCCTCGGCGGCGGAGAGCTCCTGCTCGGCCTGCAGCACGTCCGGGCGAGCCAGCAGCACTTGCGATGGCAGACCCGCAGGCGCATCGGGCAACTGGATCGCTTCGAGCGGCTGCGCAGCCGCCAGATCGGCCGGGATGGCCTGGCCCAGCACGAGCACGAGCGCGCTTTCATCCTGCGCGCGCTGGCGCTTGGCCTGCGCATAGGCCGCACTGGCGGCGGCGCTGGCGGACTCGGCCGTGGCCAGGTCAAGCGCCGAAGAAGCGCCGAGGTCGAACTTGCGGCGTGTCAGCGCTTCGGCGTCCGTGCGGGCCTTCAGCGTGGCCTGCGCCAGTTGCTCCATCTCAGTGTCGGCCTGCAAGGCCAGATAGCTGGCAGCCACGCCCGCAACGAGCGTGATCTGCGCGGCGCGCGTGCCCTCCACGCTGGCCAGGTAGCGGGCCGTGGCTGCATCGCTCTGGTTGCGCAGGCGGCCCAGCAGGTCCACCTCGTACGAGCTGACCTGCAGGCCGGCCTGATAGCCCGGCGTGGTGTTGTCGGCCGCCGGCAGGTTGTTGCGGCTGCGGATGAAGGCAGCGCTCACCGTGGGCCAGCGGTTGGCATCGCTGACGCGGGCCTGTGCACGCGCCTGCTCGGCGTTGAGCACGGCCACGCGCAGGTCGCGGTTGTTCTGCAGTGCGATGCGGATCAGCGCGACCAGGCGCGCGTCGCCGGCATAGAACTGCGGCCAGGCCAGCGCCTCGCCCGCGGTCTGCGCTGCGGCCGGCATCGGCCATTGATCGGCCACCGGCAGCGCAGGGCGCTGGTGATCAGGCGCGAGGTTGATACAGCCGGCGAGGCTCAGCGCGGCGGCCAGGATTGCTAACTTCAATTTCATACGTGCTCCCCGGCACCAGGCGCAACGGGTTTGTCGAATTCATGGGCGTCCAGCATGCGTTGCCGTTCGCTGCCCTTGAAGAAGCGGCGCACCACCAGGAAGAAGACCGGCACGAAAAGCACGGCCAGCACGGTGGCGGTGATCATGCCGCACAGCACGCCGGTACCGACCGCGCGCTGGCTGGCCGAGCCGGCGCCATTGGCGAGGAACAGCGGCGTGACACCGAGCATGAAGGCCAGCGAGGTCATCAGGATCGGGCGGAAGCGCAGGTGGGCGGCTTCGAGGATCGCCGCCGTCAGCTCCTTGCCCTGGGCCTGCAAGTCCTTGGCGAACTCGATGATCAGGATGGCGTTCTTCGCCGACAGACCCATGATGGTGATGAGGCCGATCTTGAAGTACACGTCATTGGCCAGGCCGGCCCAGCCGTTGCCGAGCATCTGGCCTAGCATGCCGAAGCCGGTCGTGCCGAGCACCGAACCGAGCAGGCCCAGCGGCACCACCAGCAGCACGGCGAACGGGATGGACCAGCTCTCGTACAAGGCGGCCAGGCTCAGGAACACGGCCAGCAAGGAGAAGGCCAACAGGACGGTGGCTTGCGAGCCGGAGATCTTCTCCTCGCGCGACAGGCCGGTCCATTCGCAGCCGATGCCGGCGGGCAGCTTGGTGCAGAGGTTTTCCAGCTCGGAAATGGCCTCGCCGCTGGAGCGGCCGGGCACGGTGTCACCGGCCAGGCGCATGGCGGGATAGCCGTTGTAGCGCGTGGCCTGCATCTGGCCCGTCACCCAATGCGTGGTGGCGAAAGCCGACATCGGCACCGGCGCCCCCTGGGCATTCGGCACGTTGAGCTTGAGCAGGTCCTCCGGCTGCATGCGCGCTTTCGCCTCCGCTTGCACGATGACGCGCTGCATGCGGCCCTGGTTGGGGAAGTCGTTCACATAGGCCGAACCGACCTGCACGCCCAGCACCGTCGCGATGGCATCGAAGCCCACGCCGAGGGCGTTGGCCTTGTCGCGATCAATGTCCACCTGCAGCTGCGGTGCGTCCTCCAGGCCGTCGGGGCGCATGCCGGTGATGACCTTGCTCTGCATCGCCATGCCCAGCAACTGGTTGCGGGCGCCGAGCAGCGCGTCGTGGCCGAGGCCGCCGCGGTCCTGCAGGCGCAACGCGAAGCCGGTGGCCGTGCCGAGTTCAGGAATCGGCGGCGGCGAGAGCGGGTAAATGAAGGCATCACGCACCCCCATCATGGCGCCGAAGGCACGGCCGGCCAGCGCGCTGGCGCTGTGGGCCTTGCCCTTGCGCTCTTCCCAGGGCTTGAGCGGCACGAACACGAGTGCCGCGTTCTGGCCCTGGCCCGAGAAGCTGAAGCCGATCACGCCGATGGTGGCTTCCACCTCGGGCTGCTTGCGCATGAAGTCTTCCACCGCCTTGACGGCCGCTTCCGTGCGGTTGGTCGTGGCGCCCGGCGGCAGCTGGACGTTGACGATCAGGTAGCCCTGGTCTTCGTTGGGCAGGAAGGAGGTGGGCAGCCTGACGTAGAAGAAGCCCACCACGAGCACGATCACGCCATAGGCCAGCAGCATGCGGCCCGAACGCTTGAGCAGCTTGGCGACCCAGCTTTCATAACCCTTGGCCGTGCTCGTGAAGCCACGGTTGAACCAGCCGAAGAAGCCCTTCTTCTCGTGGTGATGGCCGGCTTCCACCTTCTTGAGCAAAGTGGCGCACAGGGCCGGCGTGAGGCTCAGCGCCATGAACGCCGAGACGATCATCGAGGCCATCATGGACATCGCGAACTGGCGGTAGATGTTGCCCACCGTGCCCGAGAAGAAGGCCATGGGCACGAACACCGACAGCATCACTACCGTGATGCCGATGATGGCGCTCGAGATCTGGCCCATCGCCTTGCGCGTCGCTTCGCGCGGGCCGAGACCCTCCTCGCTCATGATGCGCTCGACGTTCTCGACCACCACGATGGCATCGTCCACCAGCATACCCACCGCCAGCACGAGGCCGAACAGCGTGAGCACGTTGATCGAATAGCCGAGCGCCAGCATCGCGGCGAACGCCCCGAGCAGGGCGACCGGCACGACCAGCGTCGGGATCAGCGTGTAGCGCCAGTCCTGCAGGAACAGGTACATCACCAGGAAGACCAGGATGATGGCCTCGACCAGGGTTTCGACGACCTGATGGATCGAGATCTTGACGAACTTCGACGAGTCGTACGGCACCTCGTAGACCACGCCTTCAGGGAAGTACTTCTTCAGCTCTTCCATGCGGGCCTTGACGGCCGTGGCCGCCGCCAGCGCATTGCCGGTGGGCGAGAGCTGCACGCCGATGCCGGTGGACGGCTTGCCGTTCAGGCGCGAGTAGGAGCCGTAGCTCTGGCCGCCCAGCTCGATGCGGGCCACGTCCTTGAGCCGCACGGTCGAGCCGTCGGCGTTGGCGCGCAGCACGATGTTGGCGAACTGGTCGGTGTTCTCCAACTGGCCGTGCACGACCAGGGTGGCCGAGGTGGTCTGGTCGGCCGGATTGGGCAGGTCGCCGATCACGCCGGCGGGCACCAGCGCGTTCTGCTTGGCGATGGCCGCGTTGACTTCGGCCGGGCTCAGGTTGAAGCTGATCAGCTTGGCCGGGTCGATCCAGATGCGCATCGCGCGCTCGGTGCCGAACAGCTGGGCTTGGCCGATACCGTCAATGCGCTGGATTTCCGGCAGTAGGTAGCGCGAGGCATAGTCGCCCAGCGCGATCGGGTCCATCTTGCCGTTCGTGCTCGACAGCGTGATGAACAGCAGGAAGTTGGAACGCGACTTGTCGACGTTCACGCCCTGCTGCACCACGGCAGCCGGCAGCCGCGGCGTGGCGCGCGACAGGCGGTTCTGGATGTCCACCTGCGCCAGGTCGATGTTGGTGCCGGCCTCAAAGGTGACGGTGATCGCAGCCGTGCCGTTGGCCTGGCTGACCGACTCCATGTAGGCCAGGCCGGGCGAGCCGTTGAGCTGCTGCTCGATCACCGAGATCACCGCCTCGTCGAGCGTGTGGGCAGAAGCGCCAGGGTAGATGGCGCTGATGACCAGCGAGGGCGGCGCCACGCTGGGGTACTGCGCCACCGGCAATACCTTGATCGCAACCCCGCCGAACACCAGGATGAACAGCGCGATCACCCAGGCAAAGATGGGGCGGTCAATGAAGAAACGTGCCATGTGCTAACTCCTCGCTTTAGCGGCTGGCAGCGGATGCAGCAGCCGTAGCGGAGGCCGCAGCTGCAGGCGCGGAGGCAGCAGGGCTCCACGGCACCGGCTTAACCGGCGCGCCGGGCACGAACATCTTCTGGAAGCCATCGGCAATCACCTGCTCGCCGGGCTTGAGGCCGTCGAGCACGACCCACTGGTTGCCGGCCGCCTGGGCGATCTTGACCTGGCGAGGCGTGGGCTTGTTGTCGGCACCGACGACCAGCACGGTGTCGCCATTGCTGCCGCGCGTGACGGCCTGCTGCGGCAAGAGGATCGCCGCCGGCAGCTGGGCCTGTTCGATGCGCACGCGCACGTACTGGCCGGGCAGCAGCGCTTCGCCCGGGTTGGCGACCTCGGCGCGCAGCGTGACCTGGCCCGAGCTCGGATCGACGCTCAGATCGGTGAACAGCAGCTTGCCCGGCAGCTCGCGGCCGTCGTCGAGCACCACGCGCACGGCGGCCTGCTTGACCGCCTGCAGCTTGCCCTTGGCCAGCGAGTCGCGCAGGGCCTGCACTTCGTTGGCCGAGCGGGTGAAGTTCACGTAGACCGAGCCGGTCTGCTGGATCAGAGCCAGTTGCGTGGCTTCTGCCGCGCTGGCCAGCGCACCTTCGGTCACCAGCGCACGGCCGATGCGGCCGGAGATGGGCGCCGTGACATGGGCGTAATCGACGCTCAGCTTGGCGCTCGTCACCTGCGCACGGGCTGCGGCCACATCGGCTTGCGCCTGCTTGGCGGCGGCCACGGCCAATTGGTATTCCTGCTGGCTGATGGCCTTGGCGTCGAAAAGGGGCTTGTCGCGATCCGCCTGCGCGCCGGCCTGGGCCAGATTGGCCTCGGCCTTGGCTTGCGTGGCCACGGCCGCGTCATAGGCGGCCTGATACGGTGCCGGATCGATCAGGAACAGCGGCTGGCCGGCCTTGACTTCGCTGCCCTCAGTGAAGATGCGCTTGAGCACCACGCCGTTCACGCGAGCCCGCACCTGGGCCACGCGCAGAGCTTCCACCCGGCCGGGCAATTCGGTCTGCAGGGCCACCGGCTGCAGCGCCGTGGTCACCACGCCGACCATGGGCGGGGGCATGCCGCCTCGGGCGGGGGCGCCGCCCTCCTTGGCGCCGCAGGCGGTCAGCAGGGCTGCAGCGGCCACGGCCGTCAGCAGGGTCGCCACAGGCAGGGCGACGGAGGTTCTCTTGGCGTGTTGATGCATGGCGGTACTTGAGCCTTCTCGCGCAAAAAAGAAGCCTATGCGGCCCGAATGGGCTACACAGACACGGGATTGGATGGGGCTAGTATAAACATACATTCACGAACGTATGTAATCACCCCTAGAATCGTAGGATGGTCCGCAAGACAAAACAGGAAGCCTTGGAAACGCGCGAGAAACTGCTCGACGCGGCCGAGGCCCTATTTCAACGCGAAGGCGTGTCTCGCACCAGCCTGCAGCAGATTGCGCAGGAGATTGGCTTGACACGAGGGGCCGTCTACTGGCACTTCCGTGACAAGGCCGAACTCTTCGACGCCATGATGCAGCGCGCCACCATGCCGCTGGAACAGGGCGTCAGGGACCCGGCCTCGTCCGCCCACGACGCACCGCTGACGCTGACCGAGCTGCGCTGGCGCCTGGTCAATGTGTTCTGGCTGGCGAGCCACAACGAGCGCATGCGCCGCGTGTTCGAAATCGCCATGCAGAAGGTCGAATACACGGGCGAGATGAGTGCGCTCAAGGAGCGCAAGCTGGCCGCGCGGCGCGGCTGGCGCGAGCAGAACCGTGCGGCCTTCGAGCAGGCCAAGACCCAGGGCCAGTTGCCGGCAACGCTGGATTCGCAGCTGGCGGCCATCGCGCTGGTGAGTCTGGTCGACGGCCTTTTGCACCACTGGATTGCCGACCCCGAGGCCTTCGACCTGGTAGCCGTGGGCCGCGGCACCATCGAGGGCGCCCTCACCAGCATGGCCCGCGGCACCGGCGAGCCGCTGCTGCCGCCGATGACGGCCGAAGAGCTGTCGCGGCTGGGCCAGGAAGGCCTGGGCTGCCAGGCGGACGCCGAGCGCGCATAAATTCCTCGGCCAAAAGTGGCCGTTCCTGGGACAATAGCGGGTTACCCCCAAGACTGCCTGCCCCGTGTCCACCCACGCCCTCATCGCGCCTCCCAAGGCCAAACCGCTGACCAGCTACAAGCCCTTCTGGGCCAAGCGCTTCGGTCCTGCGCCCTTTCTGCCGATGAGCCGCGCCGAGATGGAGCAGCTCGGCTGGGACAGCTGCGACATCATCATCGTCACCGGCGATGCCTATGTGGATCACCCCAGCTTCGGCATGGCGGTGATCGGCCGCACGCTGGAGGCGCAGGGCTTTCGCGTGGGCATCATTGCCCAGCCCGATTGGCAAAGCGCCGATCCGTTCAAGGTGCTGGGCAAGCCGAACCTGTTCTTCGGCGTGGCCGCCGGCAATATGGATTCGATGATCAACCGCTACACGGCTGATCGGAAGATTCGCAGCGACGACGCCTACACGCCCGGCGGCGAAGGCGGCAAGCGGCCGGACCGCGCCACGCTCGTCTACACGCAGCGCTGCAAGGAAGCCTGGAGCGAAGTGCCGGTGGTGATCGGCGGCATCGAGGCCTCGCTGCGCCGCATCGCGCACTACGACTACTGGCAGGACAAGGTCCGCCGCTCCATCCTGGTGGATGCCAAGGCCGACCTGCTGGTCTACGGCAATGCCGAGCGCGCCATCATCGAGATCGCCCACCGCCTGGCCCGCAAGGAGCCGATCACCCAGCTGACCGATGTGCGCGGCACCGCCTTCATGCGCCGCGACGAGCACGACACCAGCGACTGGTTCCAGCTCGACTCCACCGAGGTGGACCGCCCCGGCCGCGTGGACGAGCTGATCAGCCCATATCAAGACATCCAGCAGGACAGCTGTGCGACGAGCGATTCGCCCGACGGCGCCAAGCCGATCACCATCCATCGAACTGGAAAGTTAGCCCTGCCGCCGCGCGAGCGCACGGTGATCCGCCTGCCCGCCTTCGAGCAGGTCAAGAGCGACCCAGTTCTTTACGCGCACGCCAACCGCGTGCTGCACCTGGAGACCAACCCGGGCAATGCCCGCGCGCTGGTCCAGGCCCATGGCGACCGCGATCTGTGGATCAACCCGCCGCCGATCCCCTTGGCCACGGGCGAGATGGACCATGTGTTCGACCTGCCCTATGCGCGCAGCCCGCATCCGAGCTACGCGGACGAGACCGGCGGCCACGACGGCACGACCAAGATTCCCGCCTGGGAAATGATCCGCTTCAGCGTGAACATCATGCGCGGCTGCTTCGGCGGCTGCACCTTCTGCTCGATCACCGAGCACGAAGGCCGCATCATCCAGTCGCGCTCCGAAGACTCGGTGATCCGCGAGATCGAGGAGATGCGCGACAAGGTCAAGGGCTTCACCGGCGTGGTCTCCGACCTCGGCGGCCCGACGGCCAATATGTACCGCATCGGCTGCAAGAGCCCCGAGATCGAGGCCGCCTGCCGCAAGCCTTCCTGCGTTTATCCCGGCATCTGCCCGAACCTCAACACCGACCATTCCTCGCTGATCAAGATGTACCGCCGCGCTCGCGCGCTGCCGGGCGTGAAGAAGATCCTGATCGGCTCGGGCCTGCGCTACGACCTGGCCATCGAATCGCCCGAGTACATCAAGGAGCTGGTCACGCACCACGTGGGCGGCTACCTCAAGATCGCGCCCGAGCATACCGAGGGCGGGCCTCTGTCCAAGATGATGAAGCCCGGCATCGGCACCTACGACCGCTTCAAGAAGCTGTTCGAGGAAGCCAGCGAGGCCGCGGGCAAGAAGCAGTACCTGATTCCCTACTTCATCGCCGCCCACCCGGGCACCAGCGACGAGGACATGATGAACCTGGCGCTGTGGCTGAAGAAGAACGGCTTCCGCGCCGACCAGGTGCAGACCTTCTACCCCAGCCCCATGGCCACGGCCACGGCGATGTATCACACGAACCTGAACCCACTCAAGGGCATCAGCCGCGACGAGAACAAAGGCGAGCGTGTGGACATCGTGCGCGGCGAGCGCCGCCGCCGGCTGCACAAGGCCTTCCTGCGCTATCACGACGCCAACAACTGGCCGCTGCTGCGCGAGGCGCTCAAGACCATGGGCCGCGCCGACCTGATCGGCAACGGCAAGCATCACCTGATCCCGAGCTACCAGCCGATGACGGATGGCGGCTACGAGAGCGCGCGGCGCAAGAACTCCACGCCCACCCCGGCCAAGTCCATGAGCCCGGCCAAGCCAGTGAAGGGCCGCATGCTGACCCAGCACACCGGCCTGCCGCCGCGGGTCACGGGCGCGACTCAGAAGCCGGGGCTGAAGAAGACGGCTTTGGCGACGAAGAAGCGCTGAAGCGCAGGCGCAACAAGCGCAAGCCCAGGCGGACCCAGGTCAGCAAACGTCGGCCGCGCCGCAGGCGCAGACCGGCCACCAGCCCCACCGCGCCAAGCGCGCCGCCCAGCCAGGCCATGCCGGCGATCGGCCGCACCAGGCGGCTGGTCTCGGAGCGCAACGCTGTGCGCAGCTCCATGTCGCGCAGCCGGATCTCCAACTGCCGTTGCCTCAGCTCGCTCAGGCGTTGCTTGAACATCACAAGGCCTCCCGGTCGCGCTGCAGTTCCGCCCGCGTGGCTGCAAACGGACCACCGCCCTCGGACAGGCCGTGCACGGCGCGCCGCGCCAGCAGCCAGGCCGCAAGAAGACACAGCACGCCGCTGCCCAGCATGACGGGCCAGCGCCAGCTCTCGGGCAGGATCATCAACAAGCCGGCCAGCAGCAGGGCGAAGCCCAGCAGGCCCAGCAGAATGGCGCTGAAGATACGCGTTAGGGCTGCGATCAGGCGCAGCTTCTCGATCTCTAGGTCGGTGACCAGAAGCTCCAGCCGCAGCTGCAGCATCTCGACGACCAGCCCCGCACTGCGGCGCAGGGCATCCAGCCGCGAGCCAGGTTCGGCCGCCTGATCTGTGGCGCGGCTGCCCGGGTTGCTATCCTCGGTCATGCAAAAAACCTCCAAAGGCCGTTGTGGTGTGCACGAGTCCTCAGCACTTTCGCTTACACCCCCCCTAAATCGTCTATAACGGCGGTTGCGGCAAACAGTGCGGGGCCGCGGGCAGTCCACAAGGCGCCGTGAGACGGAGTGTGCAGTGAAATCCGGCCGCGGTGTACCCGATCAACCTCCCGCATCGCAGAACAAACATGGTCGCTAACACCCGTCAGGACGACGACGAACTCGAGTTCCTCGACGACACCGAGGTGGCCGACGCGCCAATCGATGCACATGTGCGCCCGTGGCGCATCCTGGTCGTGGACGACGACGCCGACGTGCACAAGGCGACCGAGCTAGCCATGCAGGGCCTGCGCATCGAAGGCGTGCCCATGCAGTTCCTGCACGCCCGCTCGGCGCAGGAAGCGCGCGAGATGCTGGCCACCGAAACCGATCTGGCCGTCGCCCTGCTCGACGTGGTGATGGAATCCGACGACGCGGGCCTGAAGCTGGTGCACTTCATCCGTGAGGAGCTGGACCAGCGCGCCATCCGCATCGTGCTGCGCACCGGCCAGCCCGGCTACGCGCCGGAGATCGAGACGGTCCAGTCCTACGACATCAACGACTACAAGACCAAGTCGGAGCTGACCCGCACGCGCCTGTACACGGTGCTCACGGCGGCCGTGCGCTCCTACCGCCAGATCTGCGCGCTGGAGGCCAACCGCCGGGGCCTGGCGATGATCGTCGAAGCGGGCACCGGCCTGTCCAAGGTGCGCGGCCTGCAGCGCTATGCTGAGGGCGTGGTGACGCAGCTATGCGCCCTGCTGGGCATCCTGCCCGAAGGCCTGGTCTGCGCCCAGATAGGTGCCGACGCCGACAGCGCGCGCGTGGTGGCCGCAGAAGGCCAGTACATGGGCCTGCTCGAACAGTCGCTGGCCTCCATCCAGATCGACGCCGTGCGCGAGCGCCTGCGGCGCTGCTTTGCGACGCGCGAGAGCTTCCACGACGACGGCACCTGCCTCTACTTCGGCCTCTCCAACGGCCGCGCGCTGGCCGCGCTGGTCGATGTGGGCCGGCCGCTGAGCCCACTGGATCAGCAACTGCTGCGTGCTTTCTGCGCCAATGTGTCAGTCGGCTTCGAGAACGTGGTGCTCTATGGCCAGTTGCTCGACCAGGCCTACAACGACCAGCTGCTGCAACTGCCCAACCGCAACCGCTTCGTCGAGTTGCTAGACAAGAACCTGAAGGACCCGGCCGGCATTACGCTGGCCCTGGTCGACATCGACGATTTCTCGGACATCAACGACGCCTTCGGCCATCGCTTCGGCGACCAGGTGCTGCAGGCCGTGGTACTGCGGCTGAACGATTTCCTCGGCAAGGATGCCGCCATGGCCCGCGTGGGGCCGGACGCGTTCGGCGTGCTGGGCCCGGACTCGCGCGTCTGCGGCGACACCGTGCGCGACGTCTTCCTCGAACCCTTCGACGTAGCCGGCGAACGGCTGCAGCTCTCGGCCACCACGGGCCTGGTGCGGCTGGTGGACTCCGCAGCCATCGGCTCCGAACTGCTGCTCGATGCCCAGATCGCGCTCAAGCGCGCCAAGCAGCAGCATCGCGGCTCATCGCAGTATTTCTCGCCGGCCATGGGCAACGATGCGCGCGAGCGCTTCAAGCTGCTCAAGGGCCTGCGCGCGGGCTTCGAGGAGAACCGCCTCTTCGTGGTCTATCAGCCGCAGATGAATCTCGCCACCGGCCTCGCCGTCGGCGCCGAGGCGCTGCTGCGCTGGCGCACCGAGGACGGCAAGTTCGTGCCGCCCGACCAGTTCATCCCGCTGGCCGAGCAGAGCGGCCTGATCATCAACATCGGCGAGTTCGTGTTGCGCACGGCCTGCTTCCAGCTCAAGAAGATGCTGGACACCGGGCTGAAGGATTTCCGCATGTGCGTGAACATCTCGCTGGCGCAGTTCCGCCACCCGGATTTCATCGCCACGTTGATCAAGGCGCTGCGCGACACGGGCATCGACGGCCAGTTGCTGGAGCTGGAGATCACCGAGTCCATGGCGATGGAAGACACCGATCTCGTCATGCGCCTGCTGGCCGACATCAAGCGCACGGGTGCCACAGTCGCCATCGACGATTTCGGCACCGGCTTCTCCTCGCTCTCGCACCTGCGCCAGCTGCAGGTCGAGCGGCTCAAGATCGACCGTGCCTTCGTGCGCGAAGCGCAAAGCTCCAGCGCAGGCGCCACCATCGCGCAGATGGTCATCAATCTCGGCCGCGCCCTGGGCCTGACCGTGATTGCCGAAGGCATCGAGACCGAGGAACAGCGCGCCCACCTGCTCGCGCTGGGCTGCCATGAAGGCCAGGGCTATCTGTTTGCGCGGCCCATGCAGGCCGAGCAACTGGAGCGCTGGCTGGCAGAGGGCCAGCCCAGAGGCGCGTGAACGCGTCTTAGCGCCGGCGACCGAGCAGCAAGCCGATCACCACCCCGACGGCCGCGGCCATGCCGATGGCCTGCCAGGGATTGGTGTGCACATAGGCATCGGTCGCCTTGCCGGCGGCACGCGCCTTGTCCTGCAGCTCATGCAGACGCTGCCTGGCCTGATCGAGACTCGCTTGCACGCGCGCACGCAGCTCGCGCGAACCCGCACCGCTGGATGTGGCCGTCGCCTTGAGCAAGGCCTCGGCCTCGCCCACCACCTCGTGCAATTCGCCAACCAGCCGGTCTTCAGAGCTCGTGTGTTGGGTCATGATGGGTCTCCTTGAACGTCCGCCACAAGACGTTCGAGCCTACGCCCATCGCTGCCCGGGCTCAATTGCCCTGCTGGCAGCGCGGAAACATTATTGAGGAGCAGAAGCCTGCGCCGGCCGCGGCGGGAACACCGCGCCGTTGAGCTTGGAAACGCCCTGGGCGAAGGTGAACTCGGCCGTCAGGTTCTCGCCGTCGCGCTTGGCAAAGCCCTGGGCCACGAAGCCGTCCGCCATCGCCTTGCTGCGCTCGGCATCGCCGCCCGCCATGGAGGCCAGCCACTGCACGGGAATGCGCGCACGCGCCTCCACCTGGGCCGCCTGCGCCATCAGCTGCGCCGCCTGCGGACCGCCTTGCGACATGGCCGCCACATCGAGGCCTTTCAGCTGCGCCTTGACCGACATCTCGCCGCGCTTGCCACCGAAATCAAAGGCCAGTTTGTCGATGGAGAAGGCAGGATCGTGCGCGACCAGGACCTTGGCCGCCTCGTCCACGCCCTGGAACAGCGCGGCCACCTGGGCGCGCGGGTCCTGCGGGGGCTCGGCCTTGTCACGGCCCAGCAGCGCGCATTGCCGGTCCACGCCGGACAGCAGGCTGGTGATCATCTTCTCCAGCGAAGGCGCATGCAGATGCTGCGCCTTGCCGTCCAGGGTCAGATTGGCCACTTTTGCACCCGGCCCCGCGCCGGAAACCTCCATGCCGGCCAGGGTGTAGCCAAAGTCCACGTCGAAAAAGTCCTGGTTCAGATGGCTGGCCGTGTGCGCCGCCAGGTGGTCGTAGATGAAGTTCATCGGCGGGGCTTGCGGCCCCGTAGTGCTGAACTCCATGCGCTCGATGCTGGAGGTCTCCTTGCCTTCGCGCAGCCAGGCGCCGGCACGGCCCGTGCTTTCGCCCTGGGCCACCAGGTTCTTGATCGACACCTTCATCATCATGCCGCCCGCGCCTTCCGCGCCGGTCGTCGGACCATTCACCGGGCCACTCGCGCTGAAGGCCAGTTCCGGCAGCGCCCAGTCATACTGCAGCTGCGTGTTGTCGCGCGTGGCCGCGATCTGCGCGCGCAGCTCGGCCCAGCGCAGCGCGAACTTGGCCTCGCCGGCAGCGTAATTGAGTTCACCCGCGGGCAGCAGCACCGTGGCATTGGCGCCGCCGCCGTAACCGTAGACGGTGTGAATCTTGGCCGGCGCCAGCGGGGCGAGCACCGCACGCAGATCGGCCGGGGTTGCGTCGGTCAGCGCCAAATGGCTGTCCACGCTGGCGGCGCCAAAGCTGCTGAAGCCGGGGAAGGGGCCGTACTGAATGTGATCCTCAAAGGCGATGGCCCAGCTCTTGGGATCCGGCTTGCCCCCCACCGGCGGGCAGCCGATGTGCACGACGCCGCTCGTGCTCCCCGAGAACATGCCGCCCTGCTGTTTCAGATCACTCACGTGCAGCATTGGCAACTGCTTTTCGAGCTGTTCAATCTGAGCCCGATACGCCTGATCGACGCTGTGCTTGGTGTACGCTGTGGCGGCCAGCCAGCCGCCGGCGAGCACGATGATGGCGATGGCAATGCGCGATGGTTTCATGCTTGTTGTCCCTTTGCGTTCAGAGTCGGGTTTATTTCTTGGCCTGGATGCTAGCGAGCCGAGGCTCGAACGTTCGACAGAAGTGCAGATTCACACGCAGTGTTTACCCTTCTCAGGAGCGAATCCCTCATGAGTGACCAGGCCCCCAAGACCCTCGTGGCCCAAGGCGGCGGCCCGACCGCCGTGATCAACCAAAGCCTCGTCGGCGTGGTGCAGGAGGCCCGGCGCATCTGGCCCGGCGGCGCGGTCTATGGTGCACGGCACGGCGTGCGCGGCATCATCAACGAAGACTTCATTGATCTCTCGCAAGAGACGCAAGCGAGCCTGGAACGCGTGGCCGCCACGCCGGCCGCGGCGCTGGGTTCCACGCGCGACAAGCCCGATGCGGCCTACTGCGCCGAGATCTTCAAGGTACTGCGGGCGCACGAGATCACGCAGTTCTTCTATATCGGCGGCAACGACTCCTCCGACACGGTCCGCATCGTCTCCGAGCGCGCTCAGGCTGACGGTTATGCGCTGCGCTGCGTGCACATTCCGAAGACCATCGACAACGACCTGGTGGAGAACGACCACACGCCCGGCTTCGCCTCGGCCGCGCGTTTCGTGGCCCAGGCCTTTGCAGGCGCCAACCTGGACAACGCCGCCCTGCCCGGCATCTACCTCGGCGTGGTGATGGGCCGGCACGCAGGTTTCCTGAGCGCCGCCGCGGCCGCCGCGCGCAGCTTCCCCGATGACGGACCGCACCTGGTCTATGTGCCCGAGAAGATCTTCGAGATGCCGCAGTTCCTGGCCGAAGTGAAGGCCGTGCACGCGCGGCTGGGCCGCTGCGTAATCGCGGTGTCCGAGGGCATCCACGATGCCTCGGGCAAGTCCATCGCCGAGCAGCTCGCTTCCACCGTCGAGCGCGACGCGCATGGCAATGTGCAGCTCTCGGGCTCCGGCGCGCTGGCCGACTTGCTGTGCGAGCAGATCAAGCAGCAGCTCGGCCTCAAGCGCGTGCGCGGCGATACGCTCGGCTATCTGCAACGCAGCTTCCTCGGCTGCGTGTCCGAGGTGGACCAGCGCGAGGCGCGCGAGGTGGGTGAGCGGGCCGTGCAGTACGCGGCGCATGGAGGCAGGGACGGGTCGGTCGCGATCAAGCGCATCGGCGACTACCAGGCCGGCTACGCGCTCTTGCCGCTCACAGCGGTGGCGGGCAAGACGCGCGTCATGGAGCCGCATCTGCTGAGCGCGGAAGGCAACGATGTGGCGCCGGCCTTCCTGCACTACCTGCGGCCCCTGCTCGGCGCACCGCTGTCGCCCGTGGGCCGGCTGCAGGCCCCAGCCGTGGCCAAGCGCCTGGCCAAAGCGTGATATTGGTTCGACAAACCCTGATACTGATCATCCAAGCAAGGGGGCCGATGCGCGCCGGTGCTGGCTAGACTGAGCGCCACCATGCGCACGCTCATCCAGCCGTTCTGCGTCGCACTGGCCCTGCTCTGCTCCTCGTCCACCTGGGCCCAGCAGGCGCCCATCGGCCACCTCAAGCGCCTCGCCGGCACCGTCTCTGTCGAGCATGACGGCCACGCCCAGGAGGCAACAGCCGGCACGCCGCTCTATCCAGGCAATTGCATCCGCACCGGCCCGGACGGGCACGCCGGCACCACGCTGGTCGATGACACCCCCTGCTCACCACCGCCCCCCGCAGCCTGCAGATGCTCAACCGCTTCGCTTTCAACCCCACCACGCAGGAGGGCGAGCTGGGCTTGAGCCTGCCGCATGGCAGCCTCTCCAGCGTCAGCGGCCCGATTGCCGAGAAGGCACCTGAGAAGGTCGAGATCAAGGGCCGCAACGCGGTGCTGGGTGTGCGCGGCACCGAGTTCATTCTTGAAGTGCCGGGGAACGACGAATGAAGCTGATCCTGCTGTGCCTTGCAGCCTTGCTGGCCGGCTGCTGCACGCCCGAGCGCGTGCTGTTGCCGCAGCCTGACGGGCGGCCCAGCGCGGTGATCGTCAAGCGGGCCGATGTCGATGAAGCGCAAATCGTGCTGGACCAGCCCTATGCCCAGGCCACCGTCCGCAACAATGGCATGCGTCTCGAGCACATGGACGCCTACTTCTCCGCCATGACCGACGCGATCGGCGTGCACCAGGGAACGCTGGACAAATACATCGGCGACGCGGCGATGGCCTTCTGGGCGCGCCGCAGGACGTCCCGCCGCACGCCCGCCACGCGGTGCTGGCCGCGTAGGCCATGTTGGCGCGGCCGCAGGTGCTCAACAACGAGTTTGCCGCGCGCGGCTGGCCGGCGCCGGCCATCAGCATCGGCATCAACACCGGCCCGATGATCGTCGGCGACCTCGGCTCGCAGGAGCGCCGCGCCTACACCGTGCTGGGCGAAGCGGTGAACGTGGCAGCGCGCTTGCAGACTCTGTGCGCCACGCATGAAGTGCAGGTGCTGATGGGCCCGCTCACTGCCGAGCTGTCCGGCGTGCCGACCATCGCCATGGGTCCGGTCACCCTGCGCGGCCATCGCTCGGAGCTGGTGATCCATGCCCTCGATTGAGGGGTTGGGCTGCTTTGGGGGACACGCTCGGTTATTGCCGCGCTGACGTCATCTGCACAGCGCAAGATGCGACTCCCTTTGCAGTCCTGAAAGAGAGTACCCATGAGTTTCTTCGCAAGCATCCTGTCCAAGCTCGGCCTGGGCAGCAGCGCCGCCGCAGCAGCACCGGCACCGGCTCCCGAGGCCGCCGTGCCCGCTGTGGCTGAAGCAGCGGCCGCACCTGCAGCGCCGGAGGCCACGGCGATCAGCGTCGTCGATGTGGTCGGCAATCTCGAAGCCCTGGCAGCCAACCATGCCGAGAAGCTCAACTGGCAGACCTCCATCGTGGACCTGCTCAAGCCGCTCGACCTCGACAGCAGCCTCGCCACGCGCAAGGACCTGTCCACCGAGTTGGGTTGCCCTGCCGACAAGGTGGCCGACTTCGCCCAGATGAACATGTGGCTGCACAAGACCGTGCTGCAAGAGCTGGCCGACAAGGGCGGCAACACCCCCGCCGATCTGTTGAACTGAAATCTGGTTGACGCGCCCAGGCGTCTTCAACTACAGTCGTCGTACTACAACTGTAGTTGAATCATGAACAACGACGACAGCGACGATGTTTCCCTGAGCGAACTCCAGCTCGCCGTGATGCGCCAGCTCTGGCAGCGTGGCGCGGCGGGAGAGGCCAGCACGGCCGAGGTGGTGGAAGGCCTGCGCGGTGAGCGCGACCTGGCCCACACCACGGTCGGCACCTTGCTCACACGGCTGGAAAAGCGCGGCCTGCTCGCCTCAAGGCGCGAAGGCCGCGGCCTGGTCTACCGCGCGCTCGTCAGCGAGGCGCAGGTCCAGCGCTCGATGGTCTCGGGCCTGGTCAGCACCCTGTTCGAAGGCAAGGCCAGCGCCCTGGTCAGCCATCTGCTGGACCAGGGCGAGCCTCTCGACGAGAACGAGCTCGCCGCCCTGCGCACCTTGCTGAAGAAAGCGAAGGTGAGCCATGTTTGAAGCCCTCGTCAACTGGCTGCTGGCCTATATGCTGCACAGCACGGTGCTGCTGGGCGCCGCGCTGCTGGCCGAGCGCGCGGGGCTGTGGCGGCGGCTCACGACTGCGCAGGCCGAGCTGGGCTGGCGCTGGGCCTTGTTCGGCCCGCTGCTGACGGCGAGCTGGCCACTGATTGCGGGCCTCGCGCCGCATTCAGCCCCGGCGGTCGAGCCTCAAGCGCAGCCTTGGGCCGAGACAACGCGGCAGGTGCAAGCGCAGCAGCACAGCGTCGCGCCGCCTGCCGTCGCAGTTGCCGCAGCCGCCGTCCAAGCCGCTGCAGCGCCGGCTGAACGCCCGATCGACTGGATGCCCGTCGCCGCCAGCACGGCCACCCTGCTGTGGCTGGCTGGCGCTACGGCCGCACTGCTGCTGCTGAGTCTGGGCGCGGCCTGGCTGGCCGCTGCGGTCAGGCGCCTGCCATCTAACGTCGATCCTCAGCTCACCGCGCAGCTCGAATCGCTGGCGAGCCGTGCCGGCCTGCGCAGGCCGCGCCTGCCAACACTTCGTATTGGCACGCGCTGGAGCAGCCCGCTGCTGACGCCCGGCGGCACCATCTGCCTGCCGCGCTGGGTGCTGACGCTTTCCGCCGTGCAGCGCGAAGCCGTTCTGGCGCATGAGCTGGCCCACTTGCAGCGCCGCGACCCGGCCTGGCGCGTGGCCTCTCAAGCACTGCTGGCCCTGGCCTGGATACAGCCGCTCAACCGCCTGGCCCTGCGTCGGCTCGATCTGCTGGCCGAACTGGCCTGCGATGCCTGGGCCGCACGGCTCACCGGCAGCCCCGTGCCGCTGGCCGAAAGCCTGCTGCACGCCGCCGAACAACCCACCCGCCGCGCCGCGCCGCGGCTGGCCACCGCCATGAGCAGCAGCTCGCCCCTGATCGAACGCATGCAACGCCTCTTGCAGGAGAACCCCATGAGTGAAGACAAGCCCACCGCCCGCAAGACCCGCTGGGCCATCGCCGCCGGCATGGTGATCGCGGCCATCGCCGTGCCCACCGTGGTGGTGCACGAGGCCGGCGCCGCGGCACCGATCCTGAACCTGCTGGACCGCGTGGGCGGCTTCTCGCGGTCGGTCTTCCACAGCGGCTCGGTCACGCGCATCGAGACCCACGGCCCCGAAGGCCGGCTGCGCGTGGACATCCGTGGCACCGTGCAGTTCAACGATGCGGAGGACGATCTGACCGGCGTGCTAGGCAGCCTGGAGGTGGTGGACAAGCGCAACGGACACGTCCACCATCTGCAGATGCAGTCGGAGGAGGGCAAGCCGACGACGCGCCTCTACGAGCGCGACGGCCAAGCCGTGACCACGCTCAACGAAGAAGACCGCGCCTGGCTGGCCGATGTGGTCGAGCTGATCGTGCAAGCGACTGTCAGCGCTGACGAGCAGGTCAAGCGCCTGCTGGCCCGCGGCGGCGTCGATGCCGTGCTGGCCCGCATCGACAAGCAGAAGAGCGACGCTTCGCGCAGCGCCCTGATCCGGGCCTTGATGAAGAGCGGCACGCAGACCGGTGCCACCCTCGACCACCTGCTGGCCGCCACATCCGCGCTGCAGAGCGACTACGAGCGCCGCGGCGCGCTGCAGGCACTCGCCGGGCAGAACATGAACGAAGCCCAGCAGCTGCTGTGGCTGCAGCGCACCACCGAGATCGGCTCCGACTACGAATGCCGAGAGGCCCTGAACAGCATCGCACCGCAGCTGCTCGACAAGCCCGAAGTGCTGGCCGCCTGGATGGCCGCGCGCGCGGCCATCCATTCCGATTTCGAGGCCCGCAGCGCCATCGAAACCTTGATGAGCCAGGGCAAGGCCTCGCCCACCCTGGTCAGCACCGCGCTGAGCGCCACCACGGAGCTGGGCAGCGACTTCGAGCACCGCAGCGCGCTTGAAGCCGTGGCGCGCCGCATGGACGCGGCTGATGCGCAGCAGGCGCTGGCCTATACGACCTCGGCCGCGCGCATCGGCAGCGATTTCGAACGCCGCGAAGCGCTGGTCAAGCTCGTCGATACCGGCAAGCTGCAGCGTGACGGCTACGGCGCCGTGCTCGGTGCGACGGAGGGCATGGGCAGCGACTTCGAGGTCAAGACCGTGCTCGAAGCCGTGGCCGCCCACATGCCGGCCGACGCCGACCTGATCTCACGCTATCGCAAGGTGGCACGCCGGCTCTCGGACTTCGAGCGCGGGCAGGCAGAGAAGGCGCTGGATCATCTGGAAGCCGGCTGAGCGGCTTGCGCGGCCAGCCGCAGCACGGTCGCGCGTTCACGTGGCGCCGCCACGCGCTCGCCTGGCGAGCGCGTGGCGGTGAGGACCACCTTGATGACGATCAGCCTGCCCGCTTGGCCAGCAGCGCCCGCGCCACGCGCGAGACGGGCGCTCGGCCCAGGCGCTCGGAGATGAAGGCGCCGGCATCGACCAGTCTTTCGATGTCGATGCCGGTCTCGATGCCGAGGCCGTTGAGCAGGAACACCACGTCCTCGGTCGCCACATTGCCCGTCGCGCCCTTGGCATAAGGGCAGCCGCCGAGGCCCGACACGCTGGCATCGAAGCGGCTGATGCCCATCTCCAGGCAGGCGTAGATGTTGGACAGCGCCTGGCCATAGGTGTCGTGGAAATGGCCGCTCACGTCGGCAAGCGGGTAATGCCTGAGCGCGCGCTCCATCACCGCCTGAACCTTCCTCGGCGTGCCCACGCCAATGGTGTCGGCGATGCCCATGTGCTCGACGCCGATGTCCTTCATCATCTTGATGACCGGCTCCACTTCGTCGGCCGTCACGTCACCTTGATACGGGCAACCCACCGTGGTGGACAGCGCGCCGCGCACCCTGATGCCGGCCGCGCGCGCCTGCGCCACCACGGGCGCGAAGCGCTCGATGCTCTCGGCAATCGAGCAGTTGATGTTCTTCTGCGAGAAGGCCTCGGTGGCCGCGGCGAAGACGACGATCTCGTCGGGCTTCGTCAGCAGGGCCGACTCCAGGCCCTTCATGTTCGGCACCAGCACATGGAAGCGAACACCGGGCTTGCGGGCGATCTGGCCCATCACCTCGGTGCCATCGGCCATCTGCGGTACCCACTTGGGGCTGACGAAACTCGCGGCCTCGATCTCGCGCAGGCCGGCCGCCTGCAGCATTGCGATCAGCCGCACCTTGTCAGCCGTGTTGATGGGCTGCTTCTCGTTCTGCAGGCCGTCGCGCGGGCCGACGTCAACGAGGGTGACTTGGGTGGGCAAGGCCATGATCAGGACTCCAGACGCAAGAGCTCGGCACCATCGCCCACCTGATCGCCCACGGCGAACAGCAACTCCACCACCACGCCGTCGCGCGGCGCGTTGATGGTGTGTTCCATCTTCATGGCCTCCATCACGGCCAGGGGCTGGCCTTTCTCGACCTTGTCGCCGGCCTGGGCGAGGAAGGCCACCATCTTGCCCGGCATGGGCGCGGTGAGCCGGCCGGCGGCGGCGCCTGCGCCCTCGCCCGCATGGCGGATCACGTCCACCTCAGTGACCAGGGCGGAGCCCTGTTCGCTGAACACCGCCACCTGCTCGCCGACCTTGTAGGTGCTGACGCGAACAACCGCGTCGCCGAGATGCAGGACGTGCCGCTCGCTGCCCTGCGACTCGACCGCGAAGGCAATCTCCTGCTCGCCAACACGAAGGCTCATGCCGCCTGCGTGATGGCTGGCCAGCAGCACGCGCTGGTGGCTGCCGTCAAAGTCCAGCTCGAAGCGACGATGCGCGGCGCCGAAGAGGCGCCAGCCATCGCGGCGGCTCCACGGGTCGGCACCTTCGCTCAAGGCCTCTTCGGCCAGCGTGTGTGCGACCACCGCCGCAGCGGCAATTTCGAGCGGCAAACCAGGCTGGCCGAACAGCGCAGCTTTCTCGCGCTCGATCAGCGCGGTGTCCAGATCGGCATCGCTGAAAGACTTCGTCAGGGCACAGCGGCGCAGGAAGGCCACATTGGTGTGCAGGCCGACGATGTGCGTGTCGCGCAGCGCCGCGTCGAGCCGGGCCAGCGCCTGCGCGCGGTCCTCGCCCCAGACGATCAGCTTGGCGATCATCGAGTCGTAAAACGGCGAGATGGCATCGCCCTCGCCCACGCCGGCATCCAGCCGCACCGGGGCTGCCTCGTGGAAGCGCTCCGCATCGGCATTGCGGCGGAACGCCACGTGCTCCGGCCAGCGCGCCACATGCAGCGTTCCCGTTGCGGGCAGGAAACCGCCCTCGGGGTTCTCCGCGCAGATGCGCGCCTCGATGGCGTGGCCACGCATCGTCAGCTCGGATTGCTTCAGCGGCAGCGGCTCGCCCGAGGCCACGCGCAGCTGCCACTCCACAAGGTCCAGGCCAGTGATGGCCTCGGTCACCGGGTGCTCGACCTGCAGGCGCGTGTTCATCTCCATGAAGTAGAAACGGCCGTCCTGCTCGCAGATGAACTCCACAGTGCCGGCGCCCTGGTAGCCCACGGCCTTTGCCGCAGCCACCGCGGCATCGCCCATCTCCGCGCGGCGCTCTGGAGTCATGCCCGGCGCGGGCGCTTCTTCGAGCACCTTCTGGTGGCGGCGCTGCACCGAGCAGTCGCGCTCGAACAGGTAGACGCAATCGCCGTGCGCATCGCCGAAGACTTGGATCTCGATATGGCGCGGCTTCTGCACATAGCGCTCGATCAGGACGGCGTCATCTCCAAAGCTGTTGATCGCCTCGCGCTTGCACGAAGCCAGCGCGGCGTCGAATTCTTCGGCCGCGTAGACGGCCCGCATGCCCTTGCCACCACCGCCCGCGCTGGCCTTGATCAGCACGGGGAAGCCGATGCGCTCGGCTTCCTTCTTCAGCAAGACCGGGTCCTGATCGGCAGCGTGATATCCGGGCACCAGCGGCACCTTGGCCGCTTCCATCAAGCGCTTCGACTCGGCCTTCAGCCCCATCGCCTTGATCGCACTCGGCGGCGGGCCGATGAAGACCAGGCCGGCATCGGCGCAGGCTTGCGCGAACTCTTCGTTCTCGGAGAGAAAACCGTAGCCCGGATGCACCGCTTCGGCACCCGTCGCCTTGGCGGCAGTGAGGATGCGCTGCCATTGCAGGTAAGAGTCACGCGGTGCGGGGCCGCCCACAAGAACGGCCTCGTCGCAGGCCTGCACGTGCTTGGCTTGCGCGTCGGCTTCTGAATAAACGGCAACAGTCTTCACGCCCATGCGGCGAGCGGTCGCCGCCACGCGGCAGGCGATTTCGCCGCGATTGGCAATGAGAATCTTCTTGAACATCTAAGTCTCCTCGCCGCCTGAGGCGGTCTATCTCAGTGACGATGACCGCAGGAATCGCTGCAATCGGCCGGCGCAGCCAGCTCGGCCTCGGTCGAGCACCGCATCCCCAAGCGATCCAGCAGCGCCCGGTCCTTCTCCGCCTGCGGGTTGCTCGTCGTCAGCAGCTTGTCGCCGTAGAACATCGAGTTGGCACCCGCCAGGAAGCACAGCGATTGCATCGCCTCGGGCATCTCTTCGCGACCGGCCGACAAGCGAACCATCGCACGCGGCATCGTGATGCGAGCCACGGCAATCGTGCGGATGAACTCGAAGGGATCGAGCGCCTGCGTGCCGGCCAGGGGCGTGCCTTCAACCTGCACGAGGTTGTTGATGGGCACCGATTCAGGATACGGGTCGAGGTTGGCCAACTGCACGATCAGGCCGGCGCGCTGGCGGCGGGTTTCACCCATGCCGACGATGCCGCCGCTGCAGACCTTCAGGCCCTGGGCGCGCACGCGCTCCAGCGTGTCGAGGCGGTCTTGATACGTGCGCGTGGTGATGATCTGGCCGTAGAACTCGGGCGCGGTGTCGAGGTTGTGGTTGTAGTAGTCCAGGCCCGCGTCCTTGAGCTGCTCGGCCTGGCCTTCGCCCAGCATGCCGGCGGTCAGACAGGTCTCCAGGCCCAGGGCCTTGACCTCGGAAATCATCTCGCCGATCTGCTCCAGGTGGCGTTCCTTGGGCGAGCGCCAGGCTGCACCCATGCAGAAGCGCGTGGCGCCGTTGGCCTTGGCGGCGCGGGCGGCTTCCATCACTTCGGCCAGGGGCAGCAACTTCTCGGCCTTGAGGCCGGTGTCGAAATGCGCGGACTGCGGGCAGTACTTGCAATCCTCTTCGCAGCCGCCGGTCTTGATCGACAGCAGCGTGGACAGCTGCACGGCGTTGGCATCGAAATGCTCACGATGCACTTGCTGGGCACGGAAGATCAGGTCGTTGAAAGGCAGCTCGAACAGCGCGGCCACAGCATCCACGGTCCAGGGCGTGGCCTGGCGGCGGTCGGCGTCGGTCGTCGGGGTGAGGGTCTGGATTTGGTTCATGGAAGGGTCACTTCTAGATGCGCGGCGATGGCCGCGGGGGACGGGTCGGCGAGCCGGGGCACGTGGCCCCAGCAGGGCACGGCCAGGCCGTGCTGCAGGGATGCCAGATTGTCGGCGACGTGAGGAAATTTGGCGTCCGCGGTGTTGGCCACCCAGGCGGCCAAGTTCAGGCCACGGGCGCGGATGGCTTCGGCCGTGAGCAGCGCGTGGTTGATGCAGCCCAGGCGCAGGCCGACGACGAGCACCACGGGCAGCCTCAGATCAGCCGCGAGATCGGCCGTGTCCCAGCCGGGGATCAGCGGGACCCGGAAGCCGCCCACGCCTTCGACCAGCGCCATGTCGGCCTTGGCAGCCGTAGCGCGGATGGCGGCAAGCAAGGCCGCGCGGTCGATGGCGCGGCCTTCGAGCTGCGCGGCGATGTGCGGTGCGCAGGGCTCGCGCAAGACCAGCGGGCAGATGTCCTCGACGCTCAGGCCCAGTGTCTGCACGGCGTGCAGGCGGGCGACGTCTTCGTTGATGCCCTTGTTTGGGCCGTCAGTCTCAACGCCCGCGGCGAGTGACTTGATCGGCGCCACGCGCAGGCCGCGCTGCTGGAAGACGTGCGTCAGCGCCGCGGTGATCGCGGTCTTGCCGATCTCCGTGTCGGTGCCGGTGATGAAGAAGCCTTGATTCATGCGGCCTCCAACGCTTGCAGGAGCAGATCCACATCCGCTTCGGTGTGCGTCGCGCACAGCGTGATGCGCAGTCGCGCCTCGCCCTTGGGCACCGTGGGCGGGCGGATGCCGGGCACGCGCAGACCTCGGCGCTCCAGCGTGCCGGCGAGGTGCATGACCTCGGCATTGCCGCCGACGATCAGCGGTTGCACGGGTGTATTGGAGGGCGCCAGACGCCAGCCCGGCCGCGCGGGCAGGAGCCGTTCGACGCCGGCGCGCAGATGAGACTGCAGCTTCAGCAATTGCGCGCGGCGCTCGCGGCCGACCTCGCCTTCGATCAGCTTCAGGCTGGTCAGCAGCGCATGGGCGATGTGCGGCGCAGAGGCGGTGGTGAAGATGTAGGGGCGAGCGGCCTGCAGCAGGTACTCGACGACCGTCTCGTGCGCGACCACGAAGGCGCCCGACAGGCCCGCGGCCTTTCCCAAAGTGCCCACGAGGATCAGGCGCTCGCTGTTCAGCTGGAAATGCTCCAGCGTTCCACGGCCCTGCTCGCCCAGGACGCCAAAACCATGCGCGTCGTCCACGATCAGCCAGGCGTCGAACTCCTCGGCCAGGGCCAGCAGTTCGGGCAGAGGCGCGATGTCGCCGTCCATGCTGAAGACCGCATCGGTCACGATCAGCTTGATCTTGGCGTTGCTCGCGGACAGCAGCGAGCGCAGCTCGGCCAGATTGCAATGCCCGTAGCGCGAGACCTTGGCGCGCGAAAGGCGCACGCCGTCGATCAGCGAGGCGTGGTTGAGCGCCTCGCTGAAGATTTCGGCCTCGGCATCGCCGAGTGCGGTGACCACGGCGAGGTTGGCCATGTAGCCGGTGGAAAAACTCAGGGCTCGCGCAGCCGGGATGTGAGGTGCGAACCAGCACGCCAGTTCATCGTCCACGGCCTGATGCGCGGCCGAGTGGCCGCTGATCAGGTGCGAGGCGCCGGAGCCGCCGCCCCATTGACGAACGCCATCCAGCAGTGCATCGGCCAGCTGCGGATGGGCTGCGAGGCCGAGGTAGTCGTTGGAACAGAACATCAGCAACTCGCGCCCCACCACGCGCTGGCGCGGGGCGGTGCCGGTCTCGGCCGTGCGCAGAAAGCGCGTCAGCGCCTGCGCCTCGATGGCGGCGAGTTTGTTCTGGAGGTGGTCAAGCAACATCATTCAGGGTGGCCGTCACAGCGTGGGCAAGCCATTGCGCGGTATCGGCATCAATCAGGTAGGGCGGCATCAGGTAGACAGTGCCGCCGATGGGGCGGATCAGCAGTTCGTGCCGTCGCGCCGCGAGATGGAACGCCTCCGAGAACCCGGGCGCCGGCTGCTTCATGTCGAAGGCCAGCACCAGACCACGCTGGCGCCAATGCTGGACGCGATTATCGCCGCTCAGGCCGGCGAAGGCCTCGGCCAGCAGCCGGGACTGCTCGGCATTGCGCTCGAGCTGGCCGTTATCAAAACGGTCGAGCACGGCATTGGCCGCCGCGCAGGCCAGGGCGTTGCCGGTGTAGCTGTGCGAATGCAGGAAGCCGCGGGTGATGTCTTCGCTCCAGAAGGCCTCGTAGACCTCGTCAGTTGTCAGCACCAGCGAGAGCGGCAGGGTGCCAGCGGTGATGCCCTTGCTGAGCGTGACGAAGTCGGGCCAGTCGGCCTGCGTCTGGTCCCAGGCGAAGAAAGTGCCCGTGCGGCCACAGCCCACGGCAATCTCGTCGGCAATCAGGTGAACCTTGAACTCACGCGTCAGCTCGCGCAGCGCTTTCAGATACGAAGGCGCATGCATGACCATGCCCGCCGCGCCCTGAATGAGCGGCTCGACGATGACGGCAGCGATGTGATCGTTGCGCGTCTCCAGCAGCTTGCGCATGGCGACCAGCGCCCGCTCCTCGTTGCCCAGGCGCGAGTCCGGCGACTCGACAATGTGGGCGCGCATCAAGAGCGGGTCGTAGGCATCGCGGAAGATCTGCACGTCCGTCACCGCCAGCGCGCCAATCGTCTCGCCGTGATAGCCGTTCTTCAGGCAGACGAACTCGCGCTTGGCATCCATGCCGCGGTTACGCCAAGAATGGAAACTCTGCTTGAGCGCGATCTCCACCGCGCTGGCGCCGTCGCTCGCAAAGAAGCAATGGCCGAGGGCACCGCCCGTGCGGGCCGAGAGCCGCTCGGCCAAACGGACTGCCGGCTCGTGCGTGCAGCCGGCCAGCATCACGTGCGGCAAGGTGTCGAGCTGATGCTTGATGGCGGCATTGATCTGCGCATCGGCATGGCCGAAGAGGTTGACCCACCAGGAGCTGTTGGCGTCGAAGTAACGTTTATCTTCAGCGTCGTAGAGCCAGGCGCCCTCGCCTCGCGCTATAGGCAGCGGTGGCGTCTTGGCGGCGCGCGCCATCTGCGTACAGGGGTGCCAGACGGCGGCGAGGCTGCGGCTGGAGAGATCGTTCATGTCAGCACCACCCGGCCGCCAGAAGGCGCCGATGCGCCCCCTCGGGGGGGCAGTGAACGAAGTGAGCGTGGGGGCAGTTTCATATCGGGTTCGGGCGCCGACGCAACTTGCGAATCAAGCCACGCAGCATGCGGAAAGTGAGCCGGATCAGCACCGCGGCCAGCAGGACCAGCAGCGCGAGCACACAGGCAAAGGCCAGCGGATGCACCCAGGACAGCCACAGGAGCGCTGGCACGAGAGCGTCGCCGGCCAGGGAAAGCGCGAGATTGGAAAAGGGCTCGGGCGAGCTGTTGGCTGCGGCGCGCGTGCCGGCCTTGGCCGCGTGCGCCGTGGCCGCAAGGGCGCCGCCCATCAGGGCCGCGATGACCGCCCAGGTCTGCGAATCAGCCCCCAGCGCGCCCGCCGCCAGCGCGGCGCCCGCGGGGATGCGGATGACGGTGTGCAGCACATCCCACAGCGAATCGATGCCGGGAATCTTGTCGGCGAAGAACTCCACCACCATCAGCAGGCCGGCCACGCTCAGCACGACGGAATGTTCCATCACTTCCAGGCCCGCAGGCAGCGGCAGCCAACCCAGGCGGCCAGCCAGGCCGATGCAAAAGACAGTGGCGTACAGGCGCATGCCACTGGCCCAGCCCAATGCAGCGGCCAGGGCCAGCAGATGCGGCAGGCCGATGTCGCTCACGGCAACCATGGCGCTTTGCTCTTGCTGAGGAAGCTCTGCACGCCGGCACGGCCTTCGTCGCTGGCGCGGATGTCGGCAATGCGGCGGGCGGTGTCGTCGCGCAAGCCGGTCGTGATAGGTGCGTGGGCCAGATCCTGCACGAGCTGCTTGCAGGCGCGCACGGCGGCGGGGCCGTTGGCGACGAGCGCGGCCAGCAGTTCATCGACCTTGGCGTCGAGCGCGTCGGCCGCCACGAGCTCGTGCACGAGGCCCAGGCGGTGCGCATCGGCCGCGCTGAAGCGCTCGGCCGTCACGAAGTAGCGCCGCGAGGCCTGTTCGCCCAGGGCACGGATCACATAGGGCGCGATGGTGGCCGGCAGCAGGCCGAGCTTGGCTTCGGACAGGCAGTAACTGGCCGAATCGGCGGACACGACGATGTCGCACACGCTGACCAGGCCCACGCCGCCCGCATAGGCGTCGCCCTGCACGCGGGCGATCACGGGCACGGGGCAGCTGTAGATCGTCCAGAGCATTTCGGCGAGGCGGTCGGCGTCGGCCTTGTTCTCGGCCCAGCTGTAGCCGGCCATGGCCTTCATCCAGTTGAGATCGGCGCCGGCGCAGAAGGCCTTGCCTTCGGCGGCGAGCACGATGGCGCGCAGGGTCTTGTCCTGCGAGAGCTCGGCGAAGGTGGCCATCAGCTCGGCGATCAGCGCTTCGTTGAAGGCGTTGCGGACCTCGGGGCGGTTCAGCGTGACTCGAGCGACAAAGCCTTCGCGCACCAGCGCCAGCAACTCAGGTTTCGGACTCATCATGGGTGTGAACTCCAGACCACGGCGTCATCGACCGCATAAAGATGGCAAGGCGGGCCCGAATCCGGCGCCCGCTTGCGTTGGCAGAAGGCCAGAGCCTTGGACAAGGCATCATCGCCGGCGGCATAGCCCCAATGCCCGTCGTCGCTGAACGCCAGCGCGCGCGGCGGCTTGAGTGCCAGGAACTTCTCCAGCCCGGCCCGCTGCTGCGCAGGCAGCGCGGATTCGTCGGGCAGCGGGCCGATGGCTGCGGGCGCCTGCACATGGCCCGACTGCTCAAAGCCCTGCTGCTTCAGGAAAGCGTCCACCAGTGGCTGCCAGACGTCGTTGCCCGTCGTGAAGAGTTTGTGACCGTCCTCGCCGTATGCAGGCAGCACGCGCAAGTCTGCGGCGCCTCCGCTCGCGGTGTAGGCCTCGGCCCAGCGCCGCGCGTATCTCGGCGCGAAGTAGTGGTCGTTCTCAGCGTAGATCCACAAGGTGGGCGTTGGCGGCTGGGCCTTGGCGTTGCCGGCGCCCCAGGCTCCGTAGAGGCGGCGCAGGAGATCGGGCTGGCAAGGCTCGCCGGGGTGGTGGTCCGGGCTGCCGCCATGGCCGCCGGCGAAGTTGATGGCCGCCACCTGGCCGGGCAGGTGCGCGCTGGTTGCGGCGATGGTCGAGATGCCGCCAACCGAGACGCCCACCAGCACGATGCGCCGCGCGTCGATGTCGGCTTGCGCGGACATGAATTGCGCTACGTCGAGGATCTCCTGCGCAGCAGCCGTGATGGCGCTGCCGTAACGCGGTGCGTTGCAATTGACATCGGTCTCCGGGTCCCCCAGGCCGGCCAGCTCGCCATAGCCCAGGCGCAGCGGCACGGCCACGGCAAAGCCCTTGCGCACGAAGAAGCGCGCCGCGGACTCGTAGCGCTGGCGCTGGTACTCGGCCCGTGTGTCCGGGTTGCGCCCGTGGCTGATCACGACCAGGGGAAAAGGCCCCGGCCCTTGCGGGCGGAACGTGGTGACCAGCTGCTCGCCAGCGCTCTCCTTGCCGTAAGCGTCCTGCACGCGAGAAGGCACGTGAACGATGGCTTCGCGGATGTCGACCTGCAAAGGGGGGGCCGTCTCCTGCGCTGAGCTGACGAGACAGCTCAGCGCCAGGCACAAGGCGAGAAAGAAGGCGAAAACGCTGCGGCTTGCGGTACCAGGAAAGCGCATGCGGTGTACTGGGTTGCCAATCACAGGTCGCACCCTACATCCGAAACACGCCGAACTTCGTCTCGGGGATCGCGGCATTGAGTGCCGCACTCAAGCCCAGCGCCAGCACACGCCGCGTATCGGCCGGATCGATCACGCCGTCATCCCACAACCTTGCGCTCGCAAAGTAAGGATGGCCCTGGTCTTCGTACTGCTGGCGGATCGGCGCCTTGAAGGCTTCTTCTTCATCCGCCGACCATTGCCCGCCCTTGGCCTCGATGCCGTCGCGCTTGACCGTGGCCAGCACGCTGGCCGCCTGCTCGCCGCCCATCACGCTGATGCGCGCGTTGGGCCACATCCAGAGCATGCGCGGACTGTAGGCGCGGCCGCACATGCCGTAGTTGCCGGCGCCAAAGCTGCCACCGATGATGACCGTGAACTTGGGGACCTGTGCGCAGGCTACGGCCGTCACCATCTTGGCGCCAGCGCGGGCGATGCCTTCGTTCTCGTACTTTCGGCCGACCATGAAGCCGGTGATGTTCTGCAGGAAGACCAGCGGCACATTGCGCTGGCAGCACAGCTCGATGAAGTGCGCACCCTTGTTGGCACTCTCGGCGAACAGGATGCCGTTGTTGGCGACGATGCCCACTGGCATGCCTTCGATGTGCGCGAAACCGCAGACGAGTGTGGCGCCGTAGCGAGCCTTGAATTCGTCGAACTCGGAGCCATCGACGATGCGGGCGATGACCTCGCGCACGTCGAAGGGCTTGCGGGTGTCGGTCGGGATCACGCCATGCAGTTCGGCTGAGTCGAAGGCCGGCGCGCGCGGTGCCTGGGTTTGCAGTTCGCCGAGCTTCTTCCAGTTGAGCCGCGACACCGACTGGCGCGCGATCGCCAGCGCGTGCCTGTCGTCCTCGGCCAGATGGTCGGCCACGCCGGAGAGGCGCGTGTGCACATCGCCGCCACCCAGGTCCTCGGCCGTCACCACTTCGCCCGTGGCCGCTTTCACCAGCGGCGGCCCGCCGAGGAAGATCGTGCCCTGGTTCTTGACGATGATGGTCTCGTCACTCATCGCCGGCACATAGGCGCCGCCGGCCGTGCAGGAGCCCATCACCACCGCGATCTGCGGAATGCCCTGGGCCGACAGATTGGCCTGGTTGAAGAAGATCCGGCCGAAGTGGTCGCGATCCGGGAAGACCTCGTCCTGGTTGGGCAGGTTGGCGCCGCCCGAGTCGACCAGATAGATGCAGGGCAGGCGGTTCTGCGCCGCAATCTCCTGGGCGCGCAGATGCTTCTTGACCGTGATCGGGTAATAGGTGCCGCCCTTGACGGTGGCGTCGTTGCAGACGATCACGCATTCCACGCCGCCCACGCGGCCGATACCGGCGATCACGCCGCCGCCGGGCGCGGCGTTGTCGTACATATTAAGGCCGGCCAGCGGCGCGATTTCAAGGAAAGGCGTGCCGGGATCGAGCAGCAACTCCACCCGCTCGCGCGGCAGCAGCTTGCCGCGGGCCACGTGCTTGGCGCGTGCCGCCTCGCCGCCGCCCTGCGCGATCACTTCAAGCCGCTTGTTGAGGTCAGCAATCAGGGCCTGCATGGCCTCGGAGTGGGCCTTGAACTCGGCACTGCGGGGATTGAGCTTGCTCTGCAACTGGGCCATGGTGTCTCCTGCTCTTCGTTCGAACTCAGCACATTGATGAGTGCGACTCAATTAATTCTGTTCGACCGACTAGTTAATCGCGGACGGCAAGGATACCGCATCGTCACGGCCGGACTCAAGCAATACTTGAGTTTTACTCAATGTTTGGCAGAATGCGGCCATGCCCATCTCGACCAAGCCGCGTACCTCGGCCCTTGCCGCTCCCGCCGTCCATCCGGCGCCGCAGCGCCGCACCCCGGCGCGCGCCAAGAGCGAGCAACGCGTACGCGACATCCTGCGCGTGGGCCGCGAGGTGTTTGCAGAACAGGGCTACGAGCACACCACCACCACCGAGATCGCGCGGCGCCTGGGCGTCTCGGAAGCCACGGTCTTCACCTACTTCAGCGGCAAGCGCGAGCTGTGCGTGCGGGTGGTGAGCGACTGGTACGAAGAGATCACCGGCACGCTGGCGCAGGCCCTCACGCTGAGCGTGGCGGGCAAGGCGCCGCTGCAGGAGCAGTTCCGCTGCTTCGTGCACACGCACCTGCAGCTCTTCCTCGTACAGGGCACGGGGCTGTGCGCCCTGGTGCTCAGCGAAGGCCGGGCCAAGAACCGGGGCGGCGAGAACGCGCTCAGCGAGGTGCTGGTGGAGCTGCAGCGGCGCTACACCGCCCCGCTGATGGAGCTGCTGGCGCGCGGGCGCGCGGCCGGCGAGCTGCGCGAGGACATCTCGCTGAGCCTGATGCGCAGCCTGGTACTCGGTCCCATGGAGCATCTGCTGTGGGAGCTGGTGGGCTCGCACAAGGCGGTGGCTGTGGGTGCCGCGGCCGAGGATCTCACCACCCTGATCTGGCCCGCCCTGTGCCGGCCGGGGCGCGAGCTGCAGCAGCTCAGAAGCCTGCGCGCCACCCTGGCCCGGGCGCTCGACGCCGCCTGAAGCGCGATCCAGGGACACCCACCCCCTCGTTTCGGAGGGCCTAGCGATTACCCTTGATTTGTTGCTATAAAAATTAGCAAGGCTTGGCACATCGTCAACCCGGCTCTGCCAAGAGGTCCCATGTCCAAGCTACTCGGCCCCGTCTCCAGCCTTGTGCTGCTGCCCCTCGTGACAGCGGCACTGGCCGTCTGCACGGGCGCAAACGCCGCTTCGCTAGAACTGTTTCCCTATCCCCCCAACGACAGCTTCACCGGCGTTTCCAACAACGGAACATCGGCTGTCGCTTTCGGTTTTGACAACATCTACTACCTGGACGCCAGCCGTGCAGAAACGGTGATCAGTGCATGGGCCTGAGCTCGACGCAGCACGTCTACAACGTGTTTTCGATGTCGGCCGACGGCAACTCCATCTCCGGCGCCATGTTCGACACGGCCACCAACATCACCAGCGGCATCATCATCCACGGCATCACCGCCGTGGCCGCGGTGCCGGAACCCGGCCAGTGGCTGCTGATGGCGCTCGGCCTGCCGCTGCTGATAGCCCGCCGCCTGCGCAATCGCCGCGCGGACTGAGGCAAATTGAAAATCACCGTGCGCCCTTCGGGCCGCCTTTTTGCTTCTTTCAGGCCGCTGGCGTGTAGCCGGCTTCGTCCAGGGCCTTCACCCAGACCTCGCGTGGCAGGCTCGAATCCACGGCCACGCGATGCGCCGGCAGGTCGATGTCCAGCCGCGCCTGCGGGTCCAGGGCCGCGGCCAGCTTGGTGATGGTGGCCACGCAATGGCCGCAGCTCATGTCGGGCAAAAGGAAGTCGTGCATACAAGGTCTCCGGGCTGAGCTGACAATCAGCGCCAGTCTATGAGCAACACCCAAACCCTGCAGATCACGGGCATGAGCTGCGCCGCCTGTGCTGGCCGCGTCGAGCGGGCGCTGCGCAAGGTCGAGGGCGTCAGCGCCGCCGACGTGAACCTCGCCACCGAGACGGCACGCATCGAGCTCCAGCCCAGCACGCCGATCGAGCGCCTGCTCGACGCCGTCGAGAAAGCCGGTTATGGCGCCCAACTGCCCCGCCCCGAGTTCAAGCCCGAGCCCCCGCCGCCGCTGTGGCCCGCCGTCACGGCCCTGGTGCTGAGCCTGCCTCTGTTGCTGCCCATGCTGCTGGGCCTTCCGATGCTGCCGGGATGGGCGCAGCTGGTCCTTTCGGCCGTCGTGCTGTTCGGCTTCGGTCACCGCTTCTTCAGCGGCGCGGCTCGCGCGCTGCGGCACGGCAGCAGCACCATGGACGTGCTTGTCGCCCTGGGCACCAGCGCGGCCTTCAGCCTGTCCTGCTGGAACCTCTGGCGGCATGGCGACGCGCACGCTACGCCGCTGTACTTCGAATCCGCGGCGCTGATCGTCGGCTTCGTGCTGCTGGGCAAGACGCTGGAGGCGCGCGCTCGAAGCAGTACGACGGCCGCCATCCGCTCGCTACAGGCGCTGCAGCCCGAAGTGGCACAGGTCGAACGCGAGGGGCGCATCGTCGAGCTACCGCTGGCCCAGCTTCAGGTCGGCGACCTCCTCATCGTGCGGCCCGGCGAGCGCGTGCCTGCAGACAGCCGGGTCGAGTCCGGTCTGAGCGAGGTCAACGAGGCCCTGATCACCGGCGAAAGCCTGCCCGTGCACAAGCAGCCGGGCGCCCGGCTGATCGGCGGCTCGATCAATGGTGATGGACTCCTGCGTGCGCGTTGCACGGCGCTCGGCGCCGAATCGACCCTGGCCCGCATCGCCCGCATGGTCGAAGAGGCGCAGGGCGCCAAGGCGCCGATCCAGCGCCTGGTGGACCGCATCTGCGCGGTCTTCGTTCCGGCCGTGCTGGCGGCGGCCTTGCTGACGCTGCTCGGCTGGGGCGTGGCCAGCAGCAACTGGGAAATGGCTTTGCTTAACGCCGTCTCGGTGCTTGTGATCGCCTGCCCTTGCGCACTGGGCCTAGCCACGCCCGCCGCGCTGATGGCCGGCATGGGTGCGGCGGCGCGCTGCGGCATCCTGATCCGCGACGCCGAGGCGCTGGATCTGGCCCACGGCCTCAAGACCGTCGCCTTCGACAAGACCGGCACGCTGACCGAAGGCCGGCCACAGCTCGTCCATGTGGACGGCGGCCCCGAAGCGCTCGCCCTGGCCGGCGCGCTGGCCGCGGGCAGCGCGCACCCGCTGGCGCACGCGATCCGCGCCGCCAGCCAAGATCTGCAACTGCCGCATCTGGACGGCATCACCGCCCACCCGGGCCGCGGTGTGTCTGCGCAACTGCGGGGCGAGCCCGTCGCCCTGTGCAGCCCGCGCTGGCTCGAAGAGCGCGGCATCGCCATCCCGCAGGAGCGGCTCGGGCATTGGCAGGCCCAAGGCCTCACCTTCTCCTGGCTGACCCGCGGCGAGCAGGTCTTGGGCCTGCTGGTCTTCGGCGATGTGATCAAGGGCCATGCCGCGGCCTGCATCCGCAGCCTGCGCGCCCTGGGCCTGCGCACGGTCCTGATCAGTGGCGACAACCGCGCGGCGGTTGAAGCGCTGACGCGGCAGCTCGGCATCGACGAGTCCCACGCCGAGGTGCTGCCCGAGGACAAGGCCCGCATCGTCACCGAGCTGCGCGCGCAAGGGCCCGTGGCCATGGTCGGTGACGGCGTCAACGACGCCCCGGCCCTGGCTGCCGCCGACGTGGGCCTGGCCATGGGCAATGGCGCCGAGGCCGCGATGGCCGCGGCCGGCATCACGCTCATGCATGGCGATCCGGCCCTGGTGCCCGAGGCGCTCATGATCGCGCGGCGCATCCGCAACAAGATCCGGCAGAACCTGGCCTGGGCCTTCGTCTTCAACGCCGTCGGCATCCCGCTGGCGGCCTTCGGCCTGCTCAGCCCGGCGCTGGCGGGTGGCGCCATGGCCTTGTCCAGCGTCTGCGTGCTGAGCAATGCGCTGCTGCTAGCGCGCCAGGTGCAGGCCGCGCATCAATAATCCAGCCATCCACGTTCTTCATCGAAAAGACCCGCCCATGACCACCATCCTCGCCCTCAGCGGAAGCCTGCGCAAAGCCAGCCTCAACACCGCCTTGCTGCGCGCCGCAAAGGAGCTGGCACCAGCCGGCGTGACGCTGGACCTGCGCAACCTGCACGGCATCCCGGTCTACGACGGCGATGTCGAGGCCCAGGGCCTGCCCGACGCGGTGAAGACGCTGGGCTCGGCCATCGAAGCGTCCGACGCGCTGCTGATCGCCACGCCCGAGTACAACCACTCGATCCCTGGCGCGCTCAAGAACGGCCTCGACTGGATCTCGCGCCCTTCGGGCTCCGGCGCACGCATCTTCGGCAACAAGCCCACCGCCGTGATTGGCGCCACGCCGGGCGGCGGCGGCACGATGCGCTCGCAGGATGCCTTGCTGCATGTGCTGCGCGCCTTCGGATCGGATGTGTGGTTCGGCCCCTGGGTGACGCTCTCGCACGCACCGAGCCTGCTCAATGCGGGCGGCGAGCTTGCCGATGAGACGACGCGCGAGCAGCTGCGCGGCTTCCTGGCCGGCTTCGCGCAATTCATCGCCCAGCGCAAAGGCGCTTGATCATGGAAATCATCGAAAGCCACATCAGCGACGTCGGCGGCCTGCCGATCCGCCGCGCATTGCCCACCCGCCAGCGCCGCGCCGTCGGCGCCTGGTGCTTCTTCGACCATGCCGGCCCGGCCAGCCTGCGCGGCAAGGGCATGAACGTGGCGCCGCATCCGCACACCGGCCTGTCCACCTTCAGCTGGATGATCGAGGGCGAGATCCTGCACCGCGACAGCCTCGGCAGCGAACAGGTCTTGCGCCCAGGCCAGGTCAATCTGATGACGGCCGGCCGCGGCATTGCGCATTCGGAGGAGAGCCAGTCCGAGCGCCTGCATCTCGTGCAGCTGTGGATTGCCCTGCCCGATGCCGAGCGCTTTCGCGCGCCGAGCTTCGAGCATTTCCCGGTGCTGCCCAGGATCGCCCGCGAAGGCTTCTCGTTGACGCTGCTGACCGGCGATCTGCTGGGCGAGCTGTCGCCCGTGCCCACCTTCACGCCGCTGCTGGGCGTGGACATGGCCTGCCTGCACGCCACGCGCATGGAGCTGCCGCTTCAGACCAGCTTCGAGCATGGACTGATGGTGCTCGAAGGCGAGGCCACGGTGAACGGCCAGCCCCTGAAACCCGGCAGCCTGCTCTATCTCGAACCCGGCACCACGAGCCTGAGCGTGACGACCGACGCGCCGGCCCGCATCCTGCTGCTCGGTGGCGAGCCCTGGGCCAAGCCCCCGCTGCTGTGGTGGAACTTCGTCGGCCGCACGCGCGAGGAGATCGAGCAGTTCACGGCCGAGTGGAACGGCCTGAACGGCCATTTCGATGGCGTCGAAGTCAAGGGTTATATCGGCGGACGGTTGATGGCGCCGCCCGTCCCGGCGATTCGCTAGGGCCTGTTAACGCTACGGCCGGCCTTGCGATACAGCACCAAGGTCGCAAACAAGCCACACAGCGCCGCAAAGCTCATCCAGTAGCCGGGCGCGGCCTTGTTGCCGGTGTACTCGATCAAAGCCGTGGCGATGGCCGGCGTGAAGCCGCCGAAGATCGCCGTGGCCAGGCTGTAGGCCAGCGAGAAGCCCGAGGTGCGCACCGACACCGGCATCACCTCAGTCAGCGCCACCACCATCGCGCCGTTGTAGCTGGCGTAGAGGAAAGACAGCCACAGCTCGACGACCAGCATGGTGCCGAAGCTCGGCGCGCCGGTCAGCCAGACCAGGGCCGGATAGGACGTGAGCAGGGTCAGCACGGTGAAGAAGATCAGCAGCGGCTTGCGCCCGACCTTGTCCGACAGCGCGCCCATCACCGGCAGCCAGAAGAAGTTGGAGATGCCCACGCAGAAGGTGACGACCAGAGCGTCCGAGGTGCTGAGCTTGAGCACGGTCTTGCCGTAGGTGGGCGTGTAGACCGTGATCAGGTAGAAGGACACGGTGGTCATCGCCACCAGCAGCATGCCGCTGATCACCAGGCCCCAGTTGGCCAGCATGGAGCGGAAGATCTCCCGGGCATCGGGCCGGTGCTTGCGCTTCATGAACTCCTCGGTCTCCTGCAGCGAGCGGCGGATGACGAAGAGCACCGGCACGATCATGCAGCCGATGAAGAAGGGCACGCGCCAGCCCCAGGCGGCGATCTGCTCATGCGTGAGCGTGGTGTTGAGCCAGAAGCCCAGCGCCGCGGCCACGATGATGGCCACCTGCTGGCTGGCCGATTGCCAGGACACATAAAAGCCCTTGTGCCCCGGCGTGGCCATCTCCGACAGATAGACCGACACGCCGCCCAGTTCCACACCGGCCGAGAAGCCCTGCAGCAGCCGCCCGATCAGCACTAGCAGCGGCGCCAGCACGCCGATGGTGGCGTAGCCCGGCACGAAGGCGATCAGGATGGTGCCCAGCGCCATCAGCGCCAGCGTGACGATGAGGCCCTTGCGCCGGCCCACGCGGTCCACATAAGCGCCGAGGAAGATCGCGCCGAGAGGCCGCATCAGGAAGCCTGCGCCGAAGGCGGCGAAGGTCGACATCAGCGAGGCGAACTCGTCGGTCGAGGGGAAGAAGGTCTCTGCGATGTTCTTGGCGTAGAAGCCGAACAGGAAGAAATCGAACATCTCCATGAAGTTGCCGCTGGTGACGCGCAGCACCGTGGCAAGCTTGGAGGAAGAGGAGGAAGGGGATGCGGTAGCGGTGGGATCGATGCTCATGCTTGTCTCGCGGATCGAGCCCGGCGGCATGGGCCGGGCCTTGCGAACAAGTATCGGATCAAGCGGCGCGCCGCTGCTTGTGGATTTCCGCTGCGACTGGACGGCGGCAGCGATCTTTACGTCCGCTTTACGAAGGCACGCTCGCCAGGTCGAGGTCGCGCGTCTCGCGCGAGAGCAGCAGCGCGCCAAGGGTCAGCAAGCCGTTGACCGCAAGGTACAGGCCCACGCCCCAGAGGCCGTAGTTCTTGTTCAGATCGAGCGCCACCAGCGTAGGCACCGAGGCGCCGACGATGGAGGCCAGGTTGTAAGACAGCGAGGCGCCCGAATAGCGCACCTCGGTCGGGAACAGCTCCGGCAACAGCGCCGCCATCGGACCGAAGGTGAAGCCCATCAGCGCCAGGCCGGTGACGATGAAGGCCAGCACGGTCCACGCATCCGCACCGCCCAGAAAGCCCGGCATCGCCAGGCCGAACAACATGATGGCGATGGTCACGCCGATCAGCCAGTTGCGGCGGCCATAACGGTCCGCCAGCACGCCTCCGATGGTGGTACAGATGCCGAACACGATGGCGCCGATCAGCAGGATGCCGGTGAAGGTGTTGGCCGGTATGCCCAGGCCCGTCGCATGGCCCGCCTCCGAGAACTTCACCGGGCTCTTGGAGTAGACCTGCACGAAGGCCGTCATCAGATAGAAGATCACATAGGTCGTGGTCATCACGAACATGCCCTGCAGCACCGCGAGGCCATGCTTGCGGAACACGCTGATCACCGGCGCATGCAGCTTGCGGCCCTGCGCCTCGGCGTCGCGGAAGACCTGGCTCTCATGCAGGTTCAGCCGCACATACAGGCCCACGGCCACCAGCACGACGGAGAGCAGAAACGGGATGCGCCAGCCCCAGGCCACCATGGCCTCGGGCCCGAGGAAATAGCTGACCAGGAAGAACACCGCATTGGCCGAGAACAGGCCGATGGGCGCGCCCAGCTGCGGGAAGCTGCCGAACAGGCCGCGCTTGCCCTGCGGCGCGTTCTCGGTCGCCACCAATGCCGCGCCGCCCCACTCGCCGCCCAGGCCGATGCCCTGGCCGATGCGGAACACGCACAGCAGGATCGGCGCCCAGATGCCGATCTGCGCGTAGCTGGGCAAGAGGCCGATGGCCACCGTCGAGATGCCCATCGTCAGCAGCGAAGCTACCAGCGTCTTCTTGCGGCCGATCTTGTCGCCGAAATGGCCGAACAGCGCCGAGCCGATCGGCCTGGCCAGGAAGGCCAGCGCCAGCGTGGAAAGCGAGGCCAGCGTCGCCGCGGACTCATTGCCCTTGGGGAAGAACTGCGTGCTGAACACCAGCACCGCCGCGGTGGCGTAGATGTAGTAGTCGTAGAACTCGATGGCCGTGCCCACCAGCGAGGCGATGGCCACCTGGCGCGGCGTGTTGCGCGGCTCGGCGGAAGAAGAAGCGTTGAGGGCTGCGGAAGACATGGAATCCTTTCACGAGCCCGGACAGCGGCTCCGGCGCGCAGCTTAGCTCAGGGCGCCGAGCAGTTTGCGCAGGGTTCTCACCACGGCCTCGCGGCCCTTGGCGTCGGCGGCCATCTGCGCCTGCACGATGGCGCCGTCGAAGGCCAGCGCTGCGGCCGCGGCCAGGGAGCGCGGCGCCTCACCCGCCGCGAGCCAGCGCGCAATCGCCGCCATCATCTCGGCCTTGTGCGCGCGGCACAGCGGCAGCGCCTCCGGCACGCTTTGCGCGATCTCGGCCGTGGAATTGATGAAGGCGCAGCCGCGGAAATCCTCCTGCTCGCACCACTCGGCCAACACCGCCGCCAGCGCCCTCAGATCGCGCGGCGACCTGGCGCCATGGCGGTTCAGCGCATCGACGAACCAGGCCATCCAGCGCTCGTGCCGCAGCGCCAGGAAGGCCAGCACCAGCGCCTCCTTGCTGGGGAAGTGCCGATAGAAGGTTAGCTTGGCCACGCCCGATTCGGCAATCAGCTTGTCGACCCCGGTGGCGCGGATGCCCTCGCTATAGAACAGCGCCAGCGCCGCGGCCAGGATGCGCTCACGGGCAGATGGAAGATCCTGGGTTTGCATGGGGCGATTGTAGACAGATCTGTCTACATCAATTAGCCTCGGCTCATGTAGACAACTTTGTCTACCTTAATCAACCAGGAGCCGCCCCATGGAAACACGCCCGCCCGTTCCGCCTTTCACCCGCGAATCCGCCACCCAGAAGGTGCGCGGCGCCGAGGACGCCTGGAACTCGCGAGACCCCGGCCGCGTGGTGCAGGTCTACACGCCCGACACCGTCTGGCGCAACCGCGCCGAGTTCCCGGTCGGCCGCGAAGCCGTGCACGGTTTCCTCGTGCGCAAATGGGCGCGTGAACTGGACTACCGCTTGATCAAGGAGTTATGGGCCTTTGACGGCAACCGCATCGCCGTGCGCTTTGCCTACGAATGCCATGACGATTCGGGCAACTGGTTCCGCTCCTATGGAAACGAGAACTGGGAGTTCAACGCGCAGGGCCTGATGCAGCGGCGCTTCGCCAGCATCAACGACCTGCCGATCAAGGCATCGGATCGCCTGTTCCACTGGCCGCTGGGACGTCGTCCCGATGAGCATCCGGGCCTGAGCGAACTCGGCCTTTGACCCCTCCGTCGCCTATCGCAGGCGCGCGCCGGCAAGCAAGCGGAACTGCTCGAGCAACGGCTTGTAGCTGCGGTCCAGCACGCAGAAGTACATCGCCGCGGGCCATTCGGCCTCCAGCAATTGCTGGAGCACCGCCTTGTGGAGGCCGCGGCGATGGTTCCACCAGCCGACCTTGAAGCCGATCACGTACTGCACGGCGCTCGGATCGGCCACGATGGGGCGGCGTGCCAGATAGAGCTCCTGCACCTTGGCCATCGCACCGCCCGGCTTGCGCGCGAGCAGGTCCAGCAGGTTCTTGAATCTGCGCAAGCCATCCTCGTCGAGGCCATGTTCCGCCAGCTGTGTTCGCTCGGGCAGCGAGCTCATTTCCTGGCTGCGCGCGGTCTCCAGAGCGTCGCGTTCGCGCCAGCGCTGCGCCCAGCGTTCGGCCGCCTCGGCCTGGCCATGGCGCACGAGGAAGGCGTGGGCCTGCTCGCAGCAAAGCTTGCTGCCCTCGGGGTCCAGCGCGATGGCGCGCTCCAGCAAGTCTAGACCAGCCGCATCTTCGCGATCCAGACGCGCAAGCGCCTCCAGGAACAGGCCGCCCGCACGGTCCGCGTGCTCAGCGTTAAAAGCGACCAGCGCCTCCCGCAGATCGGTCTCGGGCTCGAAGCGGCGCGTCAGGCGCAACAACTCCAGCTCTTGCGCCTCGTCGCGCACTTCCATGCCGCGCAGATCGCTCAGACGCTGCTTCAACTCGCGCGCCTGTGCGTGGCGCTCGGCCCAGGGCTGCTTCAGCTGATCGGCCCAGTGGCGCTGGAAGCTTTGCCGCAGCGGCTCCAAGGCAGCGCCCAACCAGGCCTGCGCAGCAGTCGGGCCCGCCAGCGGCGGCGGCGGCAAGTCCACGGATTCCGTCAGCGGCAGCGCGGCCAACCGTGCACGCAAAGTCGGATGACTGTCGGTGACCTGGCCCTCGCGGTCCAACGCATCACCCAACCAACGCTCGGTATCGGCCGGCGCAGGCATCTGGCCGACATGCGATGCCCAGCGCTGCATCAGGTCAGGGGGTGGCGCTGCGTCGAAGTCGATGCGCTCGAAAGTGCCGCCCATGAAGCGTTGATGCCGGGCCGTCAACACGTTGACGCGCTTGAGCGCATGGGCGGCATGGGCAGCGCCCACCAGTTCGGCCGCTGCGGCATCGGCCTGGTATTCGTTGGCCCGGGCCAGCACGAAGGTGTAGGCGTTGAAGAACGGGCCATACCAGCGCAGCGGCGGCGCCACCACGGCGCCCACCCAGCCGCGCAGGTGTTCGGCATAGGCCTGCACCGTACCCCAGGTGTGGCGCAGCCGGTAGATGAAGGCGCCAAAGTGCCCATGCGAACCGGCCAGATGGCCGTATTCATGCGCCACCACGGCCAGCGCTTCGTCGGGCGCCATGCCTTCGAGCAGGGGCAACCCCAACAACAGGAAGTTGCGCGGCCAGCCCACCAGGCCGAAGGCCGGCCGCTGCACGATGGCCGCGTTCACGTCATCAACGATCAGCACGTGGTGAACCTGCGGCCCGCGCATCGCCAGGCGCATGCGATCCAGCGCGGCAAACAGCGCGGGCGCCTCGGCGCGCGTGAGTTCATGTCCCTCGGGCCGGGGCAGCCGGACGAACAAGGCACGGACAGAGGAGCGCAGCATCAGCCACAAGGGCCACGCCAGCAGCACCAGCAGCTTGCCCAGTTTGAGCAGGAGAAGCAGCGCCGTTCCACCGCTGAGCACCACGACGACGGCAAAGCCCACCAATAGCGTCAAGCCCAGTCCCACCGCAGCGAGCAGCAAGACGATCAGGCCAAAGCCCAGCAGCGTCAGCAGAGCGACTTTGAAACGGTAAGTTCCTGGCGACTGCGCGCTCTGGGCCTCCAGCCGGGCCACCAAGGCCTTGAATTCTTCGATCTGCATGCGCACATTTTGTGCGCGCGCGAACCCGCATCAAGCTGCGGCGAGCTCAGGAAATCCCCTAACGCGCTTGCAGCTCAGAGATCAGCGGCCCGCATTCAGGGTGGCGTGTTGAGGCTGACGGCAATCGCCTGCACCGGCCGGCTGGTGGCCAGCACGGCAAAGCATTGCTCGCGCATCAGGCGGCCTTCGGTCATGGCGCATTCGTGCCGCTCGCGCGCCTGGCTGGCTGCGGAGACCCGCTTGAGTTCGACCTGGGCAACGTTGTGCACCAGGATCAGGTAGAACACCAGCACCATGGCCTGGGCGAGCAGCAGGCCGCCCAGGGTCCAGCGGTTCTTATCAAGCAGCGTCTTGAGCCGCCAGGGGGCCGCGCTTGGCGGCTCGCGCCGCGGCAGCACCGAGGGGATGCTCCATGAGGTGTCGGGGGCCATGGCTCAAAGCTGGCCGAGGGCCAAGATGCTTGCGCGGCCCGGCTTCACTTCTTTTCCTTGTTCTTGCCGACTTCATTGCCAACCGCGCCGCCCACGACGGCGCCAGCGACCGTACCGACCGTGCTGCCGCCCGTGACCACCGCCCCGGCCACGCCACCGACGGCGGTGCCGATCATCGTGCTGTTCTCGCGACGGCTGTAGCCCGCGCAGGCAGCCAACGATGCGGCGCACGCCGCAATGACCAGGATTCTTGAGATTCTTTGCGTGCTGTCCATGGTGTTGACCTCACTGTGGATTGACAGGATCCCAGTGTGGTCGCGCGGGCCCGCGCGCCGGATCGGCGCGGGCCGCGGACTCGCGTCGGACAGCGCTGACTGCTAGACCAGCTGGCCGGTCTGGAAATCGCGCACCGCCTGCATCAGCTCAGCTTGCGTGTTCATCACGAACGGCCCGTACTGCGCGATCGGCTCGTTCAGCGGCTTGCCGGCCACGAGGATGAGCTTGGCGCCCTCTTCGCCCGCCTTCAGCGCCACGCCATCGCTGCCCGGCGTGTTGGCAAACAGGGCCATGCGCTGCGCGGGCACGGTGCAGCCGGTGTCAAACGTCAGCGCACCCCGGTAGACGTAGACGAACACGTTGTGCGTGTCGGGCAGCGCCTGCTCGAAGCGCGCGCCGGGCGCCAGATGGATGTCCAGGTACACCGGCTCGGTGTGCTCGCGCTGCACCGCGCCCTGCACGCCGTGGCTCTCGCCAGCGATCACGCGGACCTTCACGCCCTCCTGCTCGAACTCCGGCACCTCGGCCGACGGGATGTCGCGATACCAGGGCTCGCGCATCTTGTCCTTGGCAGCCAGGTTGAGCCAGAGCTGGAAGCCTTCCATGCGGCCCTCTTCCTGCTCGGGCAGCTCGCTGTGGATCACGCCGCGGCCGGCGGTCATCCATTGCACGCCGCCAGTGCTGATCATGCCTTCATGCCCGGCCGAATCGCGATGGCGCATGCGGCCTTCAAGCATGTAGCTGATGGTTTCGAAGCCGCGGTGCGGATGGTCGGGGAAGCCGGCGATGTAGTCGTCGGCCTTGTCCGAGCCGAAGGCATCCAGCATCAGGAAGGGATCGAGCCGGCGCTGCAGCGGTTGCGTCAGCACGCGCGTCAGCTTGACGCCCGCGCCATCGCTGGTGGGCTGGCCCACGACCAGGCGCTCCACGGCGCGGGGGATCGTGACTGTCTTGACTGCTGCAACGGTACTGCTCATGGCTCGATCTCCTTCTTTCTTTCTGTCAGTTGATTTACAAGGTTACTTCACCCGTCAACTCGGCGATGCGTTCACGAGCGCTCGCCACGGCGGCGGCTTCAGCCTCGGGGCCCATGTTCAGGCCTTCAAGGTACACGAAGTCCACATCCTTCATGCCGAGGAAGCCGAGGAAGGTGCGCAGATAGTTGGTCACGCCTTCATCGGTGGGCTGGCCCACATGCACGCCACCGCGGCTGCTGACGACGTAGACCTTCTTGCCCTTGACCAGGCCTTCGGGGCCGGTGGCTGTGTAGCGGAAGGTCACGCCGGCGCGGGCCACGGCATCGATCCAGTTCTTCAGCAAAGCCGACACGCCGAAGTTGATCATCGGGGCGCCGATCACGATCACGTCGTGCGCCAGCAGCTCGGCGATCAGCGCATCGTTGGCGCCGACCAGGGCGGCCTGCTCGGGCGAACGCTTGTCGGCCGGGGTAAACAGCGCTCCGAGCGTGGTTTCGTCCAGCGCCGGATGCGGGTTCAGGGCAAGGTCACGCACGGTGACTTCAGCACCGCCATGGCGGGCTTGCAGGGCGCCGACCAGCTCGCTGGCAAAACGGGTGGAGAACGAGCCTTGGCCGTTCTGGACACGGCGGGCGCTGGAGTTGATTTGCAGAATCTTGGTCATGATGGGCTCCTTGGGGGTCAGTGAATGCCTGGGTTGGAGGCGATGACTGAACTCTAGGCGTCACCAATTCAAGCCGGAAGCCGTAGAAATGGATAACATTGTTCCGCTGGAGGAACAATGAGCCACGATGCCGATGATCTGTTGATATTCGCCCGGGTGATGGACGCGGGCAGTTTCAGCCGTGCCGCGGAGCGCCTGCACCTGCCCAAATCCACCGTATCGCGCCGCCTGGCCGAGCTGGAAAAGCGCCTCGGCGAGAAGCTGCTCCAGCGCAGCACGCGGCGCCTCTCGCTGACCGAATTCGGCCACGGCGTGCTCGAACATGCACGGGCCGTGTCGGCCGAGGTGGATGGCGCACTGGCCCTGGCCCTGCACCGGCAAGCCAAGCCGCGCGGGCGCTTGCGCGTGTCGATGCCGGCCGATTTTGCGCACCAGGCACTCGGCGACATGCTGAGCAAGTTCGCCCTCGACCATCCCGACGTGCAACTGGAGCTCGACCTCTCGCCGCGCCGCGTGGACCTGATCGGCGAAGGCTTCGACATCGCCGTGCGCATGGGCGAGCTGGCACAGGACTCGACGCTGGCCGCGCGGCTGATGGCGCGCATGAGTACGGGCCTCTATGCCTCGCCCGACTACCTGCGCCGCATGGGCGAGCCGCAGCTTCCCTCGGCTCTTGCCGACATGCACGGCTTGCTGATCCTCAACCGCTCGGGCGACCCGATACCCTGGGAGCTCACGCGCGGCGAGGAGACCTGGCGCGGCGCACCGGCCAACCGCACGCTCGTCAACGCGCCCGACATGCTGCTGCGCATGGCGCGCGCGGGTGTGGGCATCGCCGCTGCGGGCGAGCATTTCGCCGATGAAGCCGTGAAGCGCGGCGAGCTGGTACGGGTGCTGCCGGAGTGGACGCAGGAGCCGGCGAGTTGCTGGGCGGTGTTCCCCGAGCGAAGGCTGATGCCGGCGCGGTCGAGGGTGTTCATCGAGGCGATGGCGAAGGTGTTGAGTCAGTGCTAGAAGACTTGATCCGCTGCGGTCACTGACGCGGCGTACGATGCCCCGCACAGGCCTTCTCGTCCAGGCCCTGGGGAGCAAGGACATGCGGCAGCACAGCTTCGACGCCATCATCATCGGCGCCGGCCAGGCCGGCCCCGCGCTGGCTGAAAAGCTCTGCGCTGCGGGCATGAAGGTGGCGCTGGTCGAACGAAAATTCTTCGGGGGCACCTGTGTCAACACCGGCTGCATGCCGACCAAGGCGCTGGTGGCGAGCGCCTATGCGGCGCATCTGGCGCGGTGCGCGGCGGATTATGGCGTGCGCCTCCGCGGCGAAGTCGAGATCGACATGAAGGCCGTCAAGGCGCGCAAGGAGCGCGTGACGATGAACGCGCGCGGCAATGTCGAGAAATGGCTGCGCGGCATGGCCGGCTGCACGGTGTTTGAAGGCCATGCGCGGCTGGAATCCGCGACCGATGTCAGCGTCGGGCCTGAGCTGCGGCTGACGGCGCCGCGCATCTTCCTCAACGTCGGCGGGCGCGCCGTGGTTCCGGACATGCCTGGCGTGCACGATGTGCACACGCTCAACAATGTCTCGGTTCTGGAGCTGGACGAAGTGCCGCGGCATCTGGTGATCGTCGGCGGCAGCTATATCGGCCTGGAGTTTGCGCAGATCTATCGGCGCTTCGGCGCGCAGGTGACCGTGGTGGAGAAATCCCCACACCTGCTCGGCCGCGAGGATACCGATGTGTCAGACGCGATCCGCACGATCCTCGAAGCCGAGGGCATTGCGTTCCGGCTCGGCTCCGAATGCATCCGCTTTCGCCCGCAAGGCGACGACATTGCGGTCGGCCTGAGCTGCAAGGACGGTTCGCCCGAGGTGCTGGGCTCGCATGTGCTGCTGGCCGTCGGCCGCCGCCCCAACACCGATGACCTCGGCTTGGAGAACGCCGGCGTGGCGACCGACGAGCGTGGCTATATCCGCGTGGATGATCAGTTATGCAGCAGCGTGCCCGGCATCTGGGCCATCGGCGATTGCAATGGCCGCGGCGCTTTCACACACACGGCCTACAACGACTTCGAAATCGTCGCGGCGAACCTGCTCGGCAAGGAGGCACCGCGCAAGCTGAGTGACCGCATCGACTGCTATGCGCTCTTCATCGACCCGCCATTGGGCCGCGTTGGCATGACCGAGGCACAAGCGCTGAAATCCGGCCATGAAATCCGTGTCGGCACGCGGGCGATGACGCGCGTCAGCCGCGCAGTGGAGAAAGGCGAGACGCTGGGTTTCATGAAGATCGTCGTCGACGCCAAGACCGACCTGATCCTCGGCGCCGCCCTGCTGGGCGTCAACGGCGACGAGGCTGTGCACGGCATTCTCGACACCATGGCGGCAGGCGCCACGGCAACGGCGCTGGCGCACACGGTGCACATCCATCCGACAGTGTCGGAGCTGATCCCGACGGTGCTGGGCAATCTGAAGCCGGTGCAGAACTGAGCTCGCGCCTCGCTCAGATCCTGATCATGTTCCCCCGCCCCGAGTAGGCAAACATCGGCGTCTGCACCTGGCATTCACCGATGCGCTTGCACAGTGGCTTCGAGGTCTCGATGACCTCGCGCTCCACATGCTCGACGAAGACCTGCTCCAGCGACTGGCTGCCCTTACCCGCGCTCAAGCCGCGCAGCAGGCGCGAGGTGAAGAGGCCGCCGTTGGGCGGGTCTTCGAGCGAGAGCTCCTCCGGCTTGGAGGCAGCGAGGATGGCGATATGCCGGGTTGCTAACGCCGCATTCGCACGGGCTGCGCTGGCCATGGCAGCGGGCTCGGGCGAGGCCTTGCCCTTGCTGGTCTGCACGCCCTCGGCGCTGATGACGGCGCTGGGCATCATCTTGGCGACGCCGCCTGAATGGCAGGTGTCCACCACCAGCACGACGCGGCGCGCGGGCAGGTTGCCGACGAGGCTTTGCAGCTGCCAGAAGTCGATGGCGTTGGGGTCGTTGGGACCGGCAAAGTCGTAGAGCACGGGCAGGCCGAAGCCCGAGGGGCAGAGGTCCTTGTCGCCGCCGTGGCAGGACATGGCGATCAGCACGAGGTCGTCCTCCTGCGTCTTGGCGGCGAGTTTCATCAGCTCCTGGCGCACGCCGCCGCTGGTGGCTTGGGCATCGAGCAGCACGGCAATATCGTTCGCGGCAAAGCCCATGTTCAGCAGGCTCTTGCCCATGTTCGCCAGATCCGAACGCACGCCCGGCAGGTCGCCGATGCCCCAGTCGGGCATGCGCTGGCGCGCTGCGGCATAACTCGATACGCCGACGAGCAGCGCGAACTTGCGGCGCGGCGGCGGCATCGGCGCTTGCGGGTCGGGCGGCGGCGCTTCGGCGGCCAGCATCACGGGCGCAGCGCCGGCCACCAGTGGCGGCGGAGCCTGCATCAGCGCCGCCATGCGTTCAGGCGTGAGCGCCTTCAGCTGCGGGGCGATGCGGCTGGCCAGCTCGGCGGCGGCTTTCTCGGCGGCCTGCTCCAGCGAGCGGCGCTCGCCGAACTCGCGCGTCTGCGCGGTCAGCGTGGCGGCCATGCGGCCCACGCCGGTCTCGGCGGCGAGGATGCTGCGGCCGACGAAGACACGCGCCTCCAGCCGCACCTCGCCGATCACCATGTCGCTGCCGGGCCGCGGCCGCACGTTGCCGTAGAGGCTGAAGACCAGCGAGAAGCCGGCGTCGGGCGCGAAGGTGATGATCATCGTAGGCGCCTGCTCCAGCATCTGGTAGCTGCGCGCATCGGGCTGCAGCACGCGCAGGCCGAGCTTGAGGAACTCGGCTTCAAGCGCGCGCGTGGCGGCGGCCACGCTCGGGTCCGTGCGCGGGGGGGCGTCCTTGCTCTCCTTGCGGTAGAGCACGGTGATGATGTCGGTGCGCGGCGGGCCGACGGGCGCCGGCGCGGGCGCAGCGGCCATTGGCGCAGGCTTGGGCGCAGCAACGGCAAGCGCCGGCAATGCCATCAGGCCGGCAGTACCGCCGAGGGTTTTCAGCGTCTGGCGCCGGGTTGATTTTTTCTGGCCCATCACTTCACTCCCAGCGCGTCTTGCGCAATGAACCGTCGGTGATGATGGCGAAGTCGCCTTCCTGCAACTGGACGTCCGCGACCTTGCTGACCAGCGTGCACTGGCTGGTCTCGGTGGCCACACCGCCGCAGTGGATCAGGGCCACGGGCTTGGTGCTGGTGAAGATGTCGCGATCACCGAGATGCATGGTCTTGGCGCGGAAGACGATGAACTCGTCGTCCGTCTGGAAGCCCTGCTGCTGGCCGCCGAAGATGCCCACGTCCGTGCCGTCGAGGCTGATCACCGTGGCCTGCGGGCGCAGGATCGATTCGATGCGCTGGCCGGCCAGCACGAAGGCGCGGCGCAGCGCGCGCTGGTAGTCCACGGCGAGCTTGGCGCGCTGGGCCGGATCGGTGGCGCGCTCGCCCGGCAGCAGCACGCTGCGGTCGCCGCTCACCAGGCCCGTCTTGCCTTCGACCTGCACGGCCGTCCCGAACAGGTACTTGCCGGTGTACATATCCTTCATCTGCACGGACAGCAGGACGCTGGTGTACGCCGCCTGCATGCCGCCTTCGAGCGGCTTGAACTCCTGCGTGGCGGCAATGATCTGCGCGTCGATCACGATGTCGGCCTGCTCGGCCGTGACGGTGGAGCGCAGGTCATAGACCTCGAAGCGGCGGCTCTTGAGGATGGTGTCGGTGAACAATCGCGTAAGGCCCGAGGGCGTGATGTCCACCAGCTTGGCCATCTCCGGCGGGAAGTGCTGCTTGGCCTCCGCGTCATGCGTGCTGTCGTCGATGCGCAGCATGTCCACATAGACCTTGGTCATGCGGCCTTCCTTGAGCAGGCGCAGCCGGCCGTAGTCGGCGCCCGAGGGCATGCTGAGGCTGGCCACCGTCTCGACCTTCTGGGCCTGCGCAGTCGTGGCCGCGAGCAGGCTCGTCAAGACGAGCAAGACCGTTCGCTTCATCATTTGTTGTCCTTCTTGACGGGTGGCTTGGCCGGCGCCTTGATCGCGGGTTTGACGGCCTGCTTGGCCGCACTTGCAGCCGCAGCCGCCGGCGCGGGCTTGGCGCGGACGATGGACATCAGCAGCTTCTTGCAGGACTCGGCCGCGGTCTCGTAGGCATAAAGCGAATCGGCGTTCGCGAAAGGCTTGATGCGCGCCTCGCCCACATAAAGCGTGGCGTAGCGCGCTGGCGTTTCCTTGTTGGCGAAGATCAGCCGCATGAGCTGCGCGTCGCTCCAGTCGCCGTACTTCGCGCTGACCTTGAGCTGGATCTTGGCGATGGGTTTCGTGTCCACCGTCGCGCGCTCGCGGTAGTCGTTGGCCAGCATCTGCGCGGCCAGAAGTTGCTCACGCTCGCTGGGACCGGGCGAGTCCAGCGCGGCGTAGAAGCTGAAGTTGGGGCCCAGGTCGGGAATGTCGAAGTAGTTGCTGGCGAACTCCTCGCGCTCGTCCTTGCTCAGCGTGGCGTCGAGCATGCGGCCGGCCTCGGCCTGGTCGCACTCGCCCACGCGCTGCAGCAGGCCCGGCGCATCGCTGCGGAACAGCGCGCCCTTGAACAATTCAACCGAGTCGCTGCTCTTGCCGAGGTCGTTGAAGACATCCTTGGCGCTTGATTCTTCGGTCGCCTTGCCACCTTGCGCGTAGATGAAGCTGCGCTTGCGGCTGAAGAGGTTGGAGAGGGCCGATCCTTCGGTACTCAGCGACAGCCCCGTAGTGGCGGTCTGGATGGTCACGTTGATCAGCGGCGCCGCAGCGCGCAGGAAGTCGAAGGCCAGCGGCATGGCGGCAAGGAACTCGAAGAACTGCTTGTCGTGCGCGACCTCGGCGATGTTCTGCGCGAAGCTGGCCGAGATGGCGCCAAAGGCCGCGATGCCGGTCATCGTGCGCAGGTAGGCCTTGGTGCGCAGCACGACGTCGTCGGCCTCGCTGCGGTAGGACGCGAAGGCCTCGGGCTGCACCTTGCGCAGGTAGTTGAGCGCGAGGTTCTGCGCGGCCATGTCCTTGGAGAAGGCGCTGACGCTGAGCTTGCCGAGATCCTTGTCGATGAACCTCATGTCCTCTTCGCTCAGCGCCTCGTTCAGGCCCACAGCCTTCTCGCGCGCCGTGATCGCGGCGAACAGCAGCGCGGCTGCCTTCTCGCGCCGATCGATCAGGTCCTTGTAGTCCTTGCGCAGGCCTTCCATGTCCTTCTGCGCGCGCTCCAGCATCTTGTTGGAAACGCGCGCGCCGACCACCAGGGCTGCCATGGTGATGATGCGCTTGGCCTGCTTGGCCTGCAGGCCGACCGGCGAAGGCAGGGTGATGGTCTCGGCAGACAGCGCCGAAGAATCATCGATCACCGCGCGCATGTGCTGGTCCAGCGCCTGGTTGGCCGCGTTGGCGGCCACCTGCTTGGTCAGCTTCAGCGCGGCCTGGATGGCCTGTTCCTTGAAGACCTGGGTGACATCGAAATTGCCGCTGGCCATGGCGTTCACCGAGGAATCCGCCGCGCCCACCAGCACGGCCAATTCGAGCGCGGCCTTGCGCTCGCGCATCAGGCGCTGCAGCTCACGCAGCGTGCCAATCAGCTCCTCGCCGTTAACCGTGCCCTTGGCGAACAGCGGCATCAGGTCGGGCGGAATCTGCGTGTTGGTCAGGCCGCGGGCCTGCGGCAGCAGGTTGGTGTTGGCGGGCTGCTGTGGCTGGCCCTTGATCGCATCGCCCGCCTTCTTGAGCAGATCGCCCAGGGCGTTCTGGGCAAACGCTGGCGGCGCCAGCAGCAGCGCTACGGCGAGGGCGACACGGCACGGAACAGCGAAACCCAGACCCATGCATAACTCCTGAAATGCACGGAGTCATGCTAACCGGGAGATTCCTCGCACACCAAGCCCGAAAAAGGGTGTTGCAGGCGCGCCCGTTTCAGCGGGCCGGCTTCTTGCCGACCTCCGCCAGCAGCGCCTCGCAGCGCTCCTCATGTTGGCTGATCTCGGCCAGCGTCACCTCGATGTCATCGAGCTGCTGCTCCAGCTGCCGGCGGTGCTGGCGCAGCACGTCGAGAAAGGCCTTGAGCTGTGGCGCGTGGTCGGCGCTGGAGTCGTACATGTCCACCAACTGCTTGATCTCCTGAAGGCTCAGGCCCAAGCGCTTGCCGCGCAGGGTCAGCTTGAGCCGCGTGCGGTCGCGGTGGGTGTACACGCGGTTGCGGCCGGCGCGGCCGGGCTCCAGCAGGCCCATGTCCTCGTAGAAGCGAATGGCGCGCGGCGTGATGTCAAACTCCGCGGCCAGCTCCGTGATGGTGAACAGGCGGCCCGAGGCGATGTCAGCGGCTTCGGCGGCCGCTTGGGCATCAGCATCATCAGGATTTGTCGCCAGCGGGGCGGAATCAGGTCGGGACTCTGTCATCATTTGACGTTAACGTAAACGTAAGGCGGAGTTTATGGCCAATACACGCGAATCCGAACTCGACTATCCCTGGGGCGATACCCTGCCCGCCGCCGGCCAGGTGCTGGAACTGTTGCCCGGCGTACGCTGGCTGCGCATGCAGCTGCCTTTTGCGCTGGACCACATCAACCTCTGGCTGCTGCGCGACGAGATCGACGGCCGGCAAGGCTGGACCATCGTGGACTGCGGCATCGCTGACGAAGCCACCCGCGCCGCCTGGGCACAGATCTTCGCCGATCAGCTCGAAGGCCTGCCCGTGCTGCGGGTGATCGCCACGCATTTCCATCCCGACCACCTGGGCAACGCCGCCTGGCTGACCGATCGCTGGCAATGCCGCTTGTGGATGAGCGCCACCGACTACCACCTGGGCAAGCTCGCCAGCAGCTCCACCGTGGGCATGGGCGGCGAGGCCGCGGCGGCCTTCTTCGGCAGCCATGGCCTGAGCGACCCCGAGGCCCTGGCCAAGATCCGCGCGCGCAGCAGCTACTACCCGAGCATGGTGCCGAGCGTACCGGTCAGCTACCGGCGGCTGATCGAAGGCATGGCGGTAGACATCGGCGGCCAGGCCTGGCAGTGCATCACGGGCTACGGCCATTCGCCGGAGCACATCAGCCTGCACTGCCCTGCACTCGAGGTGCTCATTTCGGGTGACATGGTGCTGCCGCGCATCTCCACCAATGTCTCGGTGGTGGACGTGGAGCCCGAGGCCGACCCGCTGACCAACTATCTCGATTCTCTGGAAAGGCTCAAGCCGCTGCCGGCACGGACCCTGGTGCTGCCCTCGCATGGCAAGCCCTTCCGCCATCTGCACGCCAGGCTGGCGCAGCTGCGCGACCACCACGACGAGCGACTGGCCGAGGTGCTGGCGGCGTGCCAGGCCAAGCCCTGCCATGCGGCGGAGCTGCTGGGAGTGCTGTTCAAGCGCAAGCTGGACCTGCACCAGACGACCTTCGCCATGGGCGAGTCGATTGCGCACCTGAACGCGCTGTGGCACGCCGGGCGCCTGAGGCGCAATCTAGGGGATGACGGTATCTACCGTTTCAGCACTTGACGTCCGTCGCTTGAGTCTCCGCCACCACGGCCCGTGAGGCCGTGGCGGGGAACCTTCTTCGCGTACAACCCTGAAGGCCTCTTCTCCGTGCAGCCAGTTGGCCGCCGGGAGGCCGTCGCGCGACGACAGCGTCTGAGCGGCAGTGTCAGCCTCACAGGGTAGACCCGCAAGCCCTCCGAAGGGGGTGCGCCCAGCGCTGGCGCTTACAAGGCCAATGCGCTAGGCACGTGTTTGAAGAGGTGGTCCACCAGCGCCCGCACGGCCGGCAGCATGCCGCGCCGGCTAGCAAACACCAGGTGGATGGCCTGCTCGGCCCCGCCCCAGCCCTTGGCCACGTGGACGAGCGCGCCGCTCTCCAGCCCGCGCCAGGCCACACGCAGGGGCAGCAAGGCCACGCCCACGCCGCCGGCCGCGGCCTCCATCTGCACCGTGTAGTCCGAGCACAGGAGGCGTGGCTGGTGTGCCAGCTTGAGGGTGCGCCCGTCGGCCGCCACCAGCTGCCAGCTCTGCTCACGGCCCTCGCGCAGGGCACCCACGGTGGCGAGCCCGGCGATCTGCGCCGGCTCCTCGATGGCGCCGTGCTCGGCCACGTAGCCGGGGCTGGCCACCAGCACGAGGCGGCCCGTGGCGATGCGCCGCGCCACCAGGCCCGGGTCTTCCAGCCCGGCTTCGCGCACGCGCAGGGCCACGTCGATGCGCTCCTCGATCAGGTTGACCACGCGGTCGGTGGATTCCAGCTCCACGCGCACCCTCGGGTGCTCGCGCATGAACTCGGCCACGCTGCGCGCCAGGTAGGACTGGGCGATGGCGACCGGGCTGGTCATGCGCACCGTGCCCGACGGTGCCGCGCGCAGTTGCTCCACCGCCTGCTGTGCCGCTTCGGCCTCGATCAGCATGGCGGCGCAATGCTCGTAGAAAAGCCGGCCCGCTTCGGTCAGAGAAAGTTTGCGCGTACTTCGCTGCAGCAGCCTCACACCCATGCGTTCTTCCAGCAGGGCCACGCGGCGGCTAAGCTTGGACTTGGTGATGTGGGTGACCCGCTCGGCCGCGCTGAAGCCGCCATGTTCGACGATCAGGGCGAAGTAGCGTAGGTCGTTCAGGTCCATCGCGCGATTGTCCCATTTTCATGACAATTCATGTTGAAATTGCCGACTTATCGAAGATTGGCTTCATCGATATTGTTACTCTCATTCATAACCCCAGGAGAAAACCATGGAAGCCCGTCTCGATTTCTACAAAGCCAGCCCCGGTGCCATGAAGGCCATGAGCGCGCTGGAGCAGCGCATCGCCCAATCCAGCCTGGAGAAGCCGCTGGTCGAGCTGGTACGGCTGCGCGCCTCGCAGATCAATGGCTGCGCCTACTGCATCAGCCTTCATCATGCCGACGCGCTCAAGGCCGGCGAAACCCCGCAGCGCCTGGCCACCGTGCAGGTCTGGCACGAAACGCCCTTCTTCAGCGACCGCGAGCGCGCCGCCCTGGCCTGGACCGAGGCGCTGACCCTGGTGGCCGAAAGCCATGTGCCAGACAGCGTGTGGAAGCAGGCTCAGCCGCAGTTCACGCCCGAGGAGATCACCGACCTGACGCTGCTGATCTCGGCGATCAATGCGTGGAACCGCTTCGCCATTGCCTTCCGCAAATTGCCCGGATGACCCGCCCCCTTAGCCACTCCGCTTCACGCCCTCAGAGGGCGAAGTGCGCGCAACCCGCTCGCAGTCACGGTGCGGCGGGTGTTCCGGTGAGCACTCACTGAAGGGCGAAAGAGCGCAGTACCAATTTCACAATCGGATGAGGCCATGACTCGAAATTCGTCAAGCCGGGTCGAACGGGCACGATCGTCGTCTTGAAGACATCCTTCTGGCCTGGCACCGTCATCAACGCCTCCATGTTCAGCGTGCGAGACGTTCGGTTCTCGATCACCAACATCATCATGAAGCCGCCCTGTTTGTCGGGCTCCTGCGTCACCTTGAAAACGATGTCCGCCTTGCTCAGATCCGGCTGGTAATCCACAGACCAGCCCCCTTCCTTCTTCTCATTCAAGGCCACACCAAAGTGATCCTGATTGAACAGGAAGACCGCATCGTCATACACATAGGGCATGCGCTCGAAATGTTCTTCGTAATAGCGCTTGCCGTCGATGTTGAGGTGCAAGTCAAAGGGCGTGCGGAACGACTCTCCTGAGCAGGCGAGGCTGCACAGCATGACGCCCAGCAGGCCGAGTGCGACGGCTCTGATAGTCATCGGCGCATGCTGCCATTGGCCTCTCGGCCCTGAAAGCATGCAAACCCGCAGCTCGCGATTCACTCGGCCGAGTGCGCCTCGACATCGACCGTCATGTGCAAACGCAGGTCGCGCGAAGACGCGCCGATGACGAGCTTGTAGCGGCCGGCTTCGGTCTTCCACGCATGGCTGGCTTCATCGAAGTAAGCAAAGGCGCGTTCATCGAGCGTGATCTTGGCTTCGCCCGATTGGCCAGGCCGCAGTTCAAGCCGCGCAAAGCCCTTGAGTTCGCGGACCGGGCGCGGCACGGCAGAAGCCGGCGCTTCGACGTAAACCTGCGCAACCTCGGCGCCTGCAACTTTGCCTGTATTGGTGATCTTGAAGCTCAATACCTGGCGACCCGCCGCATCGCGATGAAGCTCCGGCGCCGAATATTCAAAGCGCGTGTAGCTCAAGCCAAAGCCGAACGGGAACAGCGGCTCGATGCTCTTGCTGTCCGCCCAGCGATAGCCCACCAAGATGCCTTCGCTGTAGTCGACCTTGCCATCGACGCCCGGATAGCTGCGCGGCGCTTGCGCATACGGCGCGCTGTCCTCCAGCCGCTTCTCGAAGGTGAACGGCAGCTTGCCGCTCGGGTTCAGCTTGCCGAACAGGATGTCAGCGACGGCGCGGTTGCCGTCCTGGCCCGGGAACCAGGCGTGCAGCAGCGCGGGCACCTTGGCCAGCCAGTTATCGGTGGCCACAGGTCCGCCTGAATTGAGCACGACCACGGTGCGCGGGTTGAGCGCGGCGACGGTCTGGATCATCTGCGCCTGGCCATACGGCAGCTCGAAGCTGCGATCCGAGCCTTCGGATTCGTCTTCCAAGTTGTAGCCGGCGGCGACGACGACGGCATCGGCGGCGCGGATCGCGGCCTTGTCCTTGGCCGACAGCGCGGGCGCGTCGTTGCCCGGCCCCCAGCCGAAGCGCATGGCGGCATCGCCGCCATTCTGCATGTATTCAACGCGCAGCTTGTGCGTCGTTCCGCCTTGCAGATGCACGGTGGCGAGCTTGCTGGCCAGGCCGTGGTCGCTCCAGAAATCGAGGATCAGTTGGTCGTCCAGGAAGACGCGCGATCCGTCGTCGCTCTGCACGACGAAGCGGTAGTCGCCGGTCTTGGGCACCTTGATGCGGCCCGTCCAGCGCGCCGAGAACCTCTCGGTGCCCAGACCCTTGGCCGGCGCGTGGCCGCTCCAGTCTTCCCACACGCGGCCGACCTGCGTCGTCTCGACAGCCGGCCCTTGCAGTTCCATGCCGTCGAAGAGCTCGCGCTTGAGCGGCCCCTCGTAACGCGCATCGCGGATCAGACGCTCGGCCGGGTTGAGGCCGGTGCCGCCAATGTAGTGCACATCGCCAACGGCCCTCTTCAGCGCAGCCGCCAGGCTCGTCGAATGGATGGGCGCGACGGTCGAGCTGCCGCCACCGGCCGCCACCGCATCGCCCGTGGGGCCGATCACGACGAACTTCTTGAGCTTGCCCGCTTGCAGCGGCAGCAAGCCCTGCTCGTTCCTGAGCAGCACCACGCCCTCCTGCGCCATCTTCAGTGCCACCGCCGCACTGCGCGGATCGTCCAGCGGAATGGAGGCATCCTGCTGCGGCCGGTCCAGGAAGCCCATTGCGATTTCCATGCGCAGGATGCGGCGCACCTTGTCGTCGATGTCGGCCTGCGTGATCTGCCCTGTGCTCAGCAATTCCTTGAGCGCTTTGGCGTTCATGTAGACGCCCGCTGGCATCTCCAGATCGAGCCCACCCGAAGCCGCGCCGAGCGTGTCGTGCGTCGCGTCCCAGTCCGACATCAGCACGCCGGAAAAGGCCCACTCCTTCTTCAGCACCTGCAGGTTCAGCCACTTATTGGCCGTTGCGTAATCGCCGTTTAGACGGTTGTAGGCGCTCATCACCGCCCAGGCCCCGCCCTGCCTCACCGCGGCCTCGAAGGCGGGCAAATAGATCTCGCGCAGCGCACGTTCACCGACGCGCGCGTCGATGGTCATGCGGTCGTTCTCCTGGTTGTTGGCGGCGTAGTGCTTGACCGTCGCCACCACGCCCTGACTCTGCATGCCTTGCACGATGGGCACGCCCAGGCGCGCCGCCAGGAGCGGGTCTTCGCTCAGGTATTCAAAGTTGCGGCCGTTGATGGGCACGCGCTGGATGTTGACGGCCGGGCCAAGCTGCACATGCACGCCGCGGGCGCGCGCATCGCGGCCGAGCGCGGTGCCGAACTCGCGGGCCAGTTCCTGGTCCCAGCTCGCCGCCAGCGCCACCGAGGCGGGATAGGCGGTCGAGCGCGTATCGTTGCGCACGCCGATGGGACCGTCGGCCATGCGGATGCGCGGCAGCTTCAGGCGTGGAACCTCGCGGATATAGAACTCCTTGTCGCCGCCGATCAGGGCGAGCTTTTCGTCGGGGCTCAGGCGCTGCAGCAGATCGGCCACGCGGGCTTCGACGGCCGCGCCGAGCTGCTCGAAGGCAACTTGCTGCAGGCTCGCCATCTGCCCGCTGCTGAGTCCCAGCTCCTTGCCCGCCCGTTCGCTAACGCCCAGGCTGCGCGGATCGCGACCGGTGACGGTGCCGAAGACCACCAGCGCTTCGAGATAGCTGCCGTAGACGCTGGCGTGGTAGTTGTCGTCGCCCCAGAGTTTGACCATCTGCCCGGCAGGCTGCGGCTCATAGGGATTGCGCACGGCCACGCCGGCTTGAATGGCGCGCAGCCAGGCCGAGCCGACCGGCGCCGTCGCCTGCATGCCAGGCACGGCAGCCGCTGCCAGCTCGTAAGCGCTGCGCAGATCGTCCGTCATCGCCTCCAGGCTCTTGCCGTGCCAGGCGCCGTTCCCGGGATAGACCTGATCGGCGCGTGGCCAGGTTGCCAGCAGGTGCAGGCGCACATCGGCGTTTTGCTTGCGCAGCAAGGCAGCCATCGTCTGCGTGGTCTGCACGAGCAGGCGCGGGTCGCCGGGATGCGCCTCATCGAGGGTGCTGTAGCCGTGCATGACGACCGTGTCCCAGGGCTGGCTTGCAATCGCCTGCGAGCGATTCGCAAGATGCCAGTCGAGGCCGATGCCGGGATGGGTTTCGAGCGAGACCTCATAGTTCAGCCCCGCCTCCTCGGTGAAGGTCTTGAACAGCGCGGGCAGGCCGCCCATGCCTTCGCCATTGAGGTCGTGCACGCTGTTGGCGCGATAGGTTTGCACGGGCGACCCGGCGCCGTAGGTGAAGCTATTGCCGATGAAGAGAATCTTCGCGGCGAAGGCGGAGCCTGCGAAGAGCAGGCCGATCAGGACAAGAAGAGCGCGGCGCATCAGGGCATCCAGGTGAAGGTGACGACGGCATGCGCGGGTAGCTCATAGCGCAGCGTGCGGCCCTGGTAGCCCACGCTGAATTGCCGCGCGGCGTCCGCGCCGTTCAGTACCAGCAGAGCAACCGACGAATCCGGGTTCTGGAAGGCCACCGTGTCCAGCCCCTGCACATCGCTGGTTGAGCCGATGCGCTGCGCGCCCTGGCGCACGAAGCGGCTCGCGTGGCCGAAGGCGTAGTACTCGATGTTGCGCGTCACCTCGCCTGTCTTGCTGTTGATGGTGACGATGCCGCGGCAGTCGTTGCAGCCGCCCTTGTGCGGGCCGTAGTTTTCATCGAGCGCGAGGTTCCACATCAGCACGCCACGGGCGCCGTAGCGCGTGCCGTTGATGACCATGTTGCGCGTGATCCAGGGCAGCGTCTCTTCCCACTTGGGCGCCCACTGGCCGCCCGAGCATTCAGTCAGCCAGACGTCCTTGTCCGGGTAGGCCTCGTGCACCTTGGCCTGCACGCTGGGCTCGCCCGCATAGCAATGCCACGCCACGCCCGAGACAAAACTCCGTGCCTTGGCGTCAGCCAGCACGGCCAGGGGCGATTGAGGCTCGTCCCAGTTGTGGTCCCAGTCGAAGATTTGCGTCTGCGCCGCTTTGGCCTTCAGCAGCGGGCCCAGGTGCTCGCCGATGACCTTGGCACGCTCAGGCGGGTCCATGCGCATGCCGGGATAGTTCTCGGGCTCGAAGTGCGGCTCGTTCTGCAGCGTCAACGCGTCGATGTGCACGCCCTCGGCTTCCATCGCCTGCAGGTAACGCAACATGTAGCGCGAGAACACGCCATACATCTCGGGCTTGAGATGGCCCTTGTAGGCGTTGCCATTGGTCTTCATCCAGGCCGGCGCGCTCCAGGGCGAAGCCATCACCATCAGCTGCGGGTTGACGGCCCGCGCCTGCTTCACCACCGGCACCACGTCGGCCTTCTCGGGCGCGAGCGAGAAGTGCGCGAGCGCCATGTCCGTCTTGCCCGCCGGCACATCGTCGAGGCTGTAATGCTCGAGCGAGAAATCCGAGGCGCCGATGGTCAGCCGCGTGAACTCGAAGCCCAGGCCGTTCGGGCCATGGCCGTAGAGCTCATTCATCAAGGCGGAGCGCTGCGCGGGCGTGAGCTTGTGCTGGATCAGCCAGGCCGAGCCCTCGGTGATGGCGCCGCCAAAGCCGACCATGGTTTGAAAACGCTGGGCCGGATCGACCTCGATGTGCAGGGGCAGGCGCACCTGCTTGGCATCGAAAGGCAGGGGCGCGCCGGGCGTGAGCAGCGATTGCTGATCTGCGGTGGTGAGCCAGTTTTGCGCCAGAGGCGCGGCCTGGGCCAGGCCGGCACTGACGAGCAGGCCGGCAACAAGTGCGAGACGGGGCATGAAAACTCCTAGAGTTTCGGCGCGGCGCAGTTCGCCGCAATGAAATCGCTTTGCGTGGGCATGATCTCGACGCAGCGCTGCACCACGCTGCGCACATCGTCGGCAAAGGCCTGGATCTGCTCGATGGGCCGCAGGTCGGCCACGGGATGGTGGCTGCGCGCGCGGATGCCCTGGCCATGCATCACCTGCAGCCAGCTCGGCTCCCAGAACAGCTCGATGCCTTCGCGGTAGATGCGCGCGTTGCTCTCGTAGAGCTCGATCTTTTCGCGCAGCGTGTCGGGGATGGACATGGTGCGGCAGTGGTTCCAGAACGGTGAATCGTCGCGCGCCGTGGCCTTGTAGTGCAGGATGATGAAGTCGCGGATGCGCTCGTATTCGAACTGCGTCTGGCGGTTGAAGAGCGCGATGTCGGCTTCGTCCAGGCCTTCGCGCGGGAACAGGTCCATCAGCCGCGTGATGCCGGTCTGCACGAGGTGAATGCTGGTCGATTCCAGCGGCTCCATGAAGCCGCTCGCGAGCCCCAAAGCCACGCAATTGCCGACCCAGCTCTTCTTGCGCCGGCCGGTCTGGAACTTGAGCACACGCGGCTCTGCCAGCGGTTCGCCGTCCAGGTTTGCCAGCAGGATCTGCCTCGCCTCCTCGTCGCCCATGAAGGCGCTGCTGTAGACATGGCCGTTGCCCGTTCGGTGCTGCAAGGGGATGCGCCATTGCCAGCCGGCCGTGTGCGCGGTGGAGCGTGTGTAGGGCAGCAGCGGCTGCGTCGAAACACTGGGCACGGCCTGCGCGCGGTCGCAAGGCAGCCAGTGCGTCCAGTCCTCGAAGCCGGCCTTCAGCGTCTGCTCGATCAGCAGGGCTCGCAGGCCCGAGCAGTCGATGAAGAAATCGCCTTCGACGATCTCGCCGCTGGCCAGCTTCAAGCCGCTGATCAGGCCATCCTCGTGCTGCAGCACCTCGGTGATGCGGCCTTCGGTGCGGACCACGCCGCGCGATTCGGCATGCCCGCGCAGGAAGCGCGAATACAGGCTCGCGTCGAAGTGGAATGCGTAGGTCACCTCGGCCAGCGGCGAGCCCTTCATGTCGGCGCGCGGCCGCAGGAACTTGGCGGCCAAGGGCGCAGTCGTGTTGATCGAGTAATCGAACAGATCGGCCGCTTTTCCTTCAGCGTTCAGCCGATGCCAGTAATGCTGGAAGGCGATGCCGTCGATGGACTGGCCGATGCTGCCGAAGCCGTGGAGATAGCGCTCGCCCAAGCCGCCCCAGTTGACGAACTGGATGCCGAGCTTGAAGGTGCCCTGCGTGGCGCGCAGGAAGTCATCCTCGTGGATGCCCAGCACCGTGTTGAAGGCGCGGATCGGCGGGATGGTGGCCTCGCCCACGCCGATGATGCCGATCTCGTCGGACTCGACCACGCGGATCTTGTAGGGTGACTCGCCCTGCTCGCGCTTGAGCAGCTTCGAGAGCGCCGCTGCAGTCATCCAGCCGGCCGTACCGCCGCCGACGATGACGATGTTCCTCAGCGACTTCAAAGCCATGACTACAGCCTCGCTTCAGTACCTTGATCGAAAAGAGAAACACGCTTGACATCGACCGTGAAGCGCACACGCTGGTCGGCGACGAAGTCCAGCGCCTCATGCACGACGGCCGAGAGCAGCACATCGCCGGCCTTGAGCCACAGCACCTGGTGGTTGCCCATGGGCTCCACCAGCTGGATCTCGGCCTCCCAGGCGCCATCGGGCGTGATGCTGATGTGCTCGGGCCGCAGGCCCAGGGTCACGGCCTGGCCGTTCTGAGGCTTGACCTGGAAGTCGTAGTCGCCGAGCCCTAACGCAAAGGGTGAGCGCAGCACGGGCTGGCCATTCTCGATCTCGATGCGGCTGTCCACGAAGTTCATGCCCGGCGCGCCGAGGAAGCCGGCCACGAAACGGTTCTGCGGCTTTTCGTAGACCTCGGCCGGCGTGCCGATCTGCTGGATCTGGCCGGACTTCATCACCACCACGCGGCTGGCCAGGGTCATGGCCTCCACCTGGTCGTGGGTCACGTAGATCATGGTGGAGCCGAGGTTCTTGTGCAGCAGCTTGAGCTCGCGGCGCAGCTCGCCGCGCAGCTTGGCGTCGAGGTTGGAGAGCGGCTCGTCGAACAGGAACACGCCGGCCTCGCGCACCAGCGCACGGCCGATGGCCACGCGCTGGCGTTGGCCGCCCGAGAGCTGCGAGGGCTTGCGCGCCAGCAAGGGGCCGAGCTGCAGGATCTCTGCGGCGCGGGCCACGCGCTTCTCGATCTCGGCCTTGGGCACTCGGTTTACGCGCAGGCCGAAGGACATGTTGCGCTCCACCGTCATGGTCGGGTAGAGGGCATAGGACTGGAAGACCATGCCGATGCCGCGCTCGCTCGGCTCGGCCCAGGTCATGTCCTGGCCGCCGATCTCGATCTGCCCCTCGCTCACTTCGATCAGGCCGGCAATCGAATGCAGCAAGGTGCTCTTGCCGCAGCCCGAGGGGCCCAGCAGCACGAGGAACTCGCCCTCAACAACACTCAGGTTAAGCTTCTCAATGACCTTGTGGCCGCCGAAGGCGATGCTCAAGTCTCGAATATTCACGCCACTCATTGCTTCAACCTTTGACGGCGCCAGCCGTAATGCCGCGGACGAACCAGCGGCCGGAAACCAGATAGACCAAAAGAGGGACGGCGGACGTCAGCATGGTCGCGGCCATGTTGACGTTGTAGAGCCGCTCGCCCGTCGTCGTGTTGATCACGTTGTTGAGCTGCACCGTCATGGGCAGGTTTTCGCGCCCCGCGAACACCAGGCCCAGGATGTAGTCGTTCCACACGCCCGTGATCTGCATGATGGCGGCCACGATGACGATGGGCACCGACATCGGCAGCATCAGCTGCACGAAGATGCGCCAGAAGCCGCCGCCGTCGATGCGCGCTGCCTTGAACAGCTCCATCGGGATGGCCGCGTAGTAGTTGCGGAACAGCAGCGTCATCACCGGCATGCTGAAGATGATGTGCACGACCACGATGCCGGTGAGGCTCGAATACATCCCCAGCGCCGCCTCCAGCTTGACCAACGGATAGATCATCACCTGCAGCGGGATGAAGGCACCGAGCATCAGCACACCGAATAACCAGTTAGCTCCGCGGGGCCGCCAGAAGCTCAGGCAATAGCCGTTGAGCGCGCCGATCAGGATGGGCAGCACGGTGGAAGGCACGGCGATGCGCACCGAATTCCAGAAGCCCGCGCGCACGCCCTCGCAGGCCACGCCCGTGCAGGCCTCGCTCCAGGCCAGGCGCCAGGCGTCGAAGGTGAGCGTGTGCGGCAACGAAAAGATCTGGCCCAGGCGGATCTCGTCCATGCTCTTGAACGAGGTCGTGAGCATGATGTAGAGCGGCGCCAGGAAGAAGGCGGCCGAGAACAGCAGGAAGCCGTAGACGCCGATGCGCGCCGGTGTGAAGTGAGAGCGCTTGCCGTTCTTCTTCATGCGTGGCCCCCTTCCTTCTTGCGGCTGCGCAGGTAGAGCAGCGGCGCCACGATCACCAGCACGGTCAACAGCATCGTCATCGCACCGGCGGAAGCCAGGGCCAGGTTGGCGCGGCCGAACAGGTGGTCCATGATGAACTTGGCCGGCAGATCACTGGCCGTGCCGGGGCCGCCTTGCGTCATCGCCACCACCACGTCGAACGCCTTGACCACGGCGGTGGAGAGCAGCACGAAGACCGTCGCCAGTGTCGGCCCCATCATCGGCAGCACCACGGAAAGATAGACGCGCCAGGCCGGCACGCCGTCGAGCTGCGCGGCCTTCCAGATCTCCACGTCGATGCCGCGCAGGCCGGCCAGCATCAGCGCCATCACCAGGCCCGAAGCCTGCCAGACGCTGGCGATCACGACGGTGTAGATGACCTTGTCCTGGTCGATGATCCAGTCGAAGGTGAAGCCCTGCCAGCCGAGCTGCTGCATGGCGTTCTGCAGCCCGCTCTCGGGGTTGAGCACCCATTGCCAGACCAGGCCCGTGGCCACGAAGGACATCGCATACGGATACAGAAAGGCCACGCGCAGGACGCCCTCGCCGCGCACCTTCTGGTCGATGAAGACGGCCAGCAGGAAGCCGATCACCATGCAGGCCGCGATGAAGAGCACGCCGTAGATGCCCAGGTTGTAGAGCGCGTGCTGCCAGCGGTCGTTGTCGAACAGGCGCTCGTACTGGCTCAGGCCGACAAACTCGGTGCCCGGGAAGGTGCGCGAGTTGCTGACCGAGATCCACAGCGACCACAGCGCCGTGCCCAGATAGGCGACGAGCACGGTGGCCGCGAGCGGCAGCAAGGCAGACCACGGTGTGAGCCCGCGCAGGCGGGCTTTCAGTCGGGAGGTTGCCATGCTCAGTCGCGCAGCGCGTTGAGCAGATCCTTCTGCACCTTCTCAACCGGAATATCGCGGTTCCAGTAGGCCGTCATCAGGTCCTGCAGCGCGCCGTTCTGGTCCGGCGTCATGTAGGCCTCGCCGTTGCCGACCTGGCGCGTCTTGTCCTTCATGATGTTCAGGCCGGCCTGGGCACAGATGTCCATCTTGGATGCATCCACGTCGGTGCGGATGGGCACCGAGCCCTTCTTGATGCTGAAGGCCACCTGCGTGGCCGGCGCGGTGATCACGCTGGCCAGCAACTTCTGCGCCTTGATGACCTGCGGATCGGTGCTACGCGGGAAGACCATCACGTCGCCCTGAATCACATAAGGCGACTTCGGACCGAAGCCGGCGATGCAGCCGAAGTCGCGGCCGGCCTCCTGCTTGGCCTGGTTGAACTCGCCTTTGGCCCAGTCGCCCATGATCTGCACGCCGGCCTTGCCGGTGATCAGCATGGCGGTGGCGTCGTTCCAGTTGCGGCCCGGCGAGCCCTTGTCGATATAGCCATGCAGGCGCTTGAAGGTCAGCAGCACCTTCTTGAATTCCTCGGACTTGATGGCCGCGGGGTCGCGGTCGCGGAAGATCTTCAGGTACAGGTCGCGGCCGCCCACATTGGCGAGCACGGCGGAGAAGACGGTGTTGTCCTGCCAGGGCTGGCCGCCGTGGGCCAGGGGCACGAGGCCGGCGGCCTTGAGCTTGTCGAGCGCGGCAAACAGCTCGTCGAAATTCTTGGGCTCGGCCGTGATTCCGGCCTTCTTGAACGCGGCCTTGGAATACCAGATCCAGGTCGGCATGTGGATGTCCACCGGCGCCGCATAGAAATGGCCCTTGACGCGGATGACGTTGAGCACCGTCTCGGGCAGGAAGTTGGCCCAGCCGTCACGGTTGGCCACCTCGTCCACATTGTTGAGCAGGCCTTGGTCGACGATGTCGAAGAACTGCTTGGAGATGTTGAACTGCGCGGCCGTGGGCGGATTGCCGCCGACGATGCGGTTGATGGCCACTGCGCGGGCCTGTTCGCCCAGCGACACGGCCGTATCGACCCACACGCCGCCCTGGGCGCGGTAGGCATCGGCCAGGGTCTTGACCGCGGCGGACTCGCCGCCCGAGGTCCACCAGTGGATCACCTCAGCCTTGGGTGCCTGGGCCTGCGCTGCGCCTCCAGCAAGCAGTGCGATGGCAACAAGCGTTCGCTTCAGTCTCGACATCTTCTTTGTCTCCGGATCTGTTTTTATGGCTGGGTCTTACGGGCTGAGGAAGCGGCGGTACCAGTGGCCGCTCGACTTAAGGATGCGCGCCTGGGTCGGATAGTCCACATAGGCCAGGCCGAAGCGGCGGGTGTAGCCGGCAGCCCATTCGAAATTGTCCAGCAGACTCCAGGCAAAGTAACCCCGTACTTCCACGCCATGATCCATCGCCTGACGCAGTGCAGCAAGGTGGCGCGCCAGGTAACTCAGCCGTAACTCATCATGCACCGTGCCATCGGGGCGCAGCACGTCCTCGTAGGTGGAGCCGTTCTCGGTCAGGTAGATCGGCACCCGGGGTGCGTAGTCGCGCTGGATACGGGTGAGCAGGTCCACCATGCCCTGCGGCGAGACCTCCCAGCCGAAGGCCGTGCGCTCCACGCCGTGACGCTCCACCAGCTGCGTGGCGATCGGCTCGACGCCCGGCGCATCGGCGACGACTTCCGGGAAGTAGTAGTTGACACCGAGGAAATCGACCGCGTTTGCGATCGATTCCATATCGCCAGGCTGGATATTCGGCACCTGGTTACCGAACAGTTCCAACATATCGGCCGGATAGCCGCGGCCATGCAGGGGATCGAGGAACCAGCGATTGCGCAGACCGTCGTGGCGAACCAACGCGGCCTGGTCTTCGGCGCTGTCGCTGGCGGCCACGATCGGGTGCAGGCTCAGCGTGATGCCCACGTTCGCATCCTGCACATTGGCGCGGATCAGCGGAATCGCCTGGCCATGCGAGAGCAGCACATGGTGGTTGGCTAGCAGCGCATCCTTGAAGACGCGGCCACCGGGCGCGTGCACACCCTCCCAGTAACTCATGAAACAGGCGCACCAGGGCTCGTTGTGCGTGATCCAGTGCTTGACGCGATCACCGAGCCGGCGCGTGACGGCGTCCGTGAATTCGAGGTAGGCCGCCACCGTGTCGCGGTTGAGCCAGCCGCCCTGCTCCTGCAGCACCTGCGGCAGGTCCCAGTGGTAGAGCGTGGCCCAGGGCTGCAGGCCGCGGGCCAGCATGCCGTCCGCCAGGCGGTCGTAGAAATCAAGGCCCGCGGCGTTGATCGCGCCACGCCCCTTGGGAATGACGCGCGGCCATGCGATGGAGAAACGGTAGGCGTTGACGCCCAGATTCTCAGCCAGGTCCAGGTCTTGCGGCCAGCGGTGGTAGTGGTCGCAGGCCTCGGCGCCGCTTGACGCATCGAGGATGCGGCCGGGCTCGCTGCAGAAGCGGTCCCAGATCGATTCGCCGCGCCCGCCCTCTTTCACGGCGCCCTCGATCTGGTACGAAGAGGTGGAGACGCCCCAGCGGAAATCGGCGGGGAAGTCGCTGCGCCGGAGCGCGGGCAGGTCTTGGTCTTTGCTCATCTCATCACATGTCAAGGCCGCGGCAGGCTTTGCAGCCGGCCGCGGCCCGGGTTGAGTTCCGAAATTACTGGAACTTGTAGTTCACGCCGAACAGGTAAGTTCTGCCGTACTTGTTGGTCTCCAAGGGCGCCGTGACGTTACCGCCAAAGCCGCTGCCGTCCTGCACGTTCTTGTCCGGCGTGTTCGTCAGGTTGACGATCTGGAACAGGAACTGCAAGCCCTTGGCCGGTCCGCCCTGCAGCTCGTAGCTCGCCTGCGCATCGACGATGTTCTGCCCCAGCGTGCGCAGCACCGAGGTGTTGCCGAACAGCGAGGTGTATTCGCCGCGGAAATCGGAACGGTAACGGTCGCTAATGCGGAAGGAGTAGCCGTACTTCTCGTAGAACAGCTGCAGGTTGGCCACGCGCTTGGACAAGCCCGGCAGGCTCTGCCAGGCCTGCGTGCTGCCGTCCGGTCCGTTGGCCTGGATCGAGCTGTTGGTCAGCGAGTAGGTGGCCTGCACGCCGAAGCCGTCGAGGGCCCGTGAGATCAGGGTGCCGTCCAGCACGGCGCTGAGTTCCAGGCCGCGCATATTGCCGCCCGTGCCGTTGGCCTGCGTCGTGTACTGGCCGATGCTGCTGGCCGGCTGCACGGTGGGCGTCGGATTGATGTAGCCCGAGAAGTCGTAGGGGATGGTGCTGGTGTAGATGTAGGTCGACAGCTTCTTGTAGAACAAGGCGCCGGCCACATAGCTGCGCTTACCGAAGTACTGTTCCAGCGACAGATCGACCGCCGTGGCGAGCCAGGGCTTGAGCCTCGGATTGCCGCCGCTGCCCGACCAGATCGGCGTGCCGGTAGTGCTGACGCTGGCCGAGGACGAGGCATTCATATCGTCGATGCGCGGGCGCATGTTCTCGCGCGCCAGGCCGAAGCGCAGCATGCGGTCGCCGCCGATGTCGCCCACCAGGTTCAGGCTGGGCAGCACATTGTTGTAGCTGGTGCCCGGATCGATGGAACCGATCACCGCGCCGCCATTGGGATCGAAGGCAAAGGCGTTCGAGTCCTGCTTGGTGTGGATGTACTGCAGGCCCACGTTGCCGTGGATGGGCACGCCACCGAGCGAAGTGTCGATGTCGGCCTTGGCGAAGCCGGTCATGATGCGCTCGTGCACGCCGAAGTCGTGCGAGAGGTCACCCGTCGGGCCCAGGCTCAGGTTCTGCGTCATCGTGTAGTACTTGGACGCGATGGCATTGACGTCATAGGCCAGCACGCCCGGCAGGCCCACATAGCCCAGCGAGGTCGGCGACAGCAGATCACCGCTGCTCAGCACTTGCGAAGTGCCGCCGTTCTTCAGCGTGGCGAAGAGCACGTTGAAGTCGCGCGTCTTGTCGCGCTTGTTGTAGTTCACGCCCACGTCGAAGCTGGTGAAGATGGCCCAGTTCAGCTCGTGCCTGAGGTCGAGCCGGAAGTTCTTCATCACGTCGTTCTGCGTGGTGAACTGCTGGCGGCCCATGTGGCCCCAGGCGGCCGGATCGCGCAAGGCAACGATCGAGGGATCTTCGAAATTGGTGTTGGTAGTGAAGGTCGGATAGCCCGATGCCACCGGGATGTTGAAGCCGATGGTCGGCGTCGTGGCCGCGCCGGCATAGGTCTCGAATAGCGACTCCACGCGCTTGGCACTCGAATAGCTCAGGTCGGCCACGGCGGTCCAGCCGCTGCCAAGCTTGGCCTCGGTGTTCCAGCCGATGGCCTTGAGCGTGTCGTCGCGCTTGTTGTAGTCGTTTCGCACCACCATGTTGGGCACCATGGTGGTGGTGCCCGAGGTCACCAGCGAGCCGTCGCCCACCTGCGTGGTGCCGATGTTGCTGAACACGCTGCTCGGCGTGCCCCAGCCGTCGCCGATGGAGCCCATCAGGCCGCTCATCACCTCGGTCTGCTTGAACTTGGAGTAGTACAGGTCGATGGTGCTGTGCAGGTCCTTGCTGGGCTTGTATTCGAGCACGCCCATCAGGCCGTCACGCTTGTCGTCGCGCGAGAAGACGGTGGCCTCGAAGCCCGTCATGTAATAGGCCGAGCCCGGCGACTGGCCGCTGACGGGCGTGCAGCCCCAGTCGGTCTGGTGCTGCAGGCAGTTGTCGTCGGTCTGGAAGCCCCAGGCCTTGTAGTGCAGCTCCTGGCCCGGCGAGTCGAGGTGGGCAATGCCGAGGGCCACGCCCACAGTGTGGTCGGCAAACTGGTCGATGTAGGACGCGCTCACGCGAGCGCCATTGGCTCCCGTGCCGCCGTTGCCGTGGTTGAGATCGCCCAGCGAGTTGTGCTCGACGCGTGCATTCAGCGCCACGGTGCGGCTGGCGATGTCCAGCGGACGCACGGTGCGCAGGTCCACCGTGCCCGAGATGCCCTGGCCCAGCAGGGTCGCGTCCGGTGTCTTGTAGACCACCACGGCCGACATCAGCTCGGCCGGATACTGGTCGAACTCGACGCCGCGGTTGGTGCCCGTAGTCGTCTGCTCGCGGCCGTTGAGCAGAGTGCCCGAGAAGTCGGGCGACATGCCACGGATCGCGATGCCCTGCGCACGGCCATCCACGCGCTGCGCAGCCAGGCCCGGCAGGCGCGAGAGCGATTCGGCAATCGAGATGTCGGGCAGCTTGCCGATGTCTTCGGCGGTGATCGCCTCGGTCACCGAATCCGAACCACGCTTGAGCGCGATGGAGTTCTCGATCGACTGGCGGATGCCGGTGACCACCACTGTGTCGAGCTTGTTGCCCTGGGCATCGGTGGCTTGTTGCGCATAGGCCAGCGGCGTGGCCAGCAAGGCGGCGCAGACGGCGGCAACCGGCTTGAGGCCGAACTCGACCCGCGCTCGGTCACGCCGGGGGGATGAACGCTTGTTCACGTGTCTCATCAACTTGTCTCCTGCGGCCTTGTTTGTTTGATGGAAAAGGGAATCGCACCAAGCACCGGTTGGCCATGACCGTTGCTCCATGGGGCCTCGCTGCAAGCGCCCATCTCCACTTACACTGCGAAAGTGGAATCGTTTCCAATTCGGATCGAAATCTAACGCCGCAAGTCTGAAGCTGTCAATCGCGTTTGCCTGAAGAACGATCGCTGCCCTGATTTCCGACGCGGCTTCAAATGCCGCCTAACATCGCCGCCATGCCTACACCGCCCATGAAACCCATCCTTTGCGCCGCCCTCATTTTTGGAATCACCGGCGTTGCGCTGGCCACACAGACGGCTGCGTCCGATGCGGCCTGGCCCACGCTCAAGGCGCATGCGGTACCCGATGCGGCCCTGGAAGCCCGCATCGCCTCCATCGTGGCCGGCATGACGCTGGCGCAGAAGATCGGCCAGATGACGCAGGCCGAGATCCAGACCATCACTCCCGAGGAAGTCACGCGTTACTACATCGGCTCGGTGCTCAACGGCGGCGGCTCCTGGCCAGGCAAGAACATGCATGGCACGGCGGCCGACTGGGTAGCCTTGGCCAAGACCTACCGCGACGCTTCGACGCATACCGATGCGAAAGTGCAGATCCCGCTGATCTGGGGCACCGACGCCGTGCACGGCCACAACAACGTGGTCGGCGCCACGCTGTTCCCGCACAACATGGGCCTGGGTGCCGCGCATGACCCCGAGCTGGTGAAAGCCATCGGCCAGGCCACCGCCCGCGCCGTGCGCGCCAGCGGCGTGGACTGGACTTTTGCACCCACGCTGGCGGTGACGCAGGACATGCGCTGGGGTCGCTCGTACGAAAGCTATTCGTCCGACCCGATGCTGGTGCGCCAGTACGCCGGTGCCATGGTCGAAGGTCTGCAAGGCGACTTGAAGTCCGATGTGAACGTGGTCGCCACGGCCAAGCATTACATCGGCGACGGCGGCACCTGGCACGGCGTGGACCAGGGCGAGAACCGCGCCTCGCTGCAGACCCTGATCGACGTGCACGGCCAGGGCTACTACAGCGCGATCGAAGCCGGCGTGCAGACCGTGATGGCTTCGTTCAACAGCTGGAACGACGTGGCCGCGGGCGCCGACCACGGCAAGATGCACGGCAATGCCGAGCTGCTGACCGGCGTGCTCAAGAACCGCCTGGGCTTCGACGGCTTCGTCGTCTCCGACTGGGACGGCATCGGGCAGGTGCCGGGCTGCAAGAACGACGACTGCCCGCAGGCCATCAATGCCGGCATCGACATGGTGATGCTGTCCAAGGACTGGAAGCCCTTCATCGCCAACACCCTCCGCGACGTGAACGAGGGCCGTATCCCGATGGCGCGCATCGACGACGCGGTGAGCCGCATCTTGCGCGTGAAACTGCGCGCCGGCTTGTTTGACCATCGTCCGGAGCAGTCCTCGGTTGCCGGCAAGCTCGAAGCGCTGCAAGCGCGCGAGCTGGCCCGCCGTGCGGTGCGCGAATCGCTGGTGCTGCTGAAGAACAATGGGCAGGCCTTGCCGATTGCGCCGGGCAGCCGCGTGCTGGTGGTGGGCAAGAGCGCCAACAACCTCGTCAACCAGAGCGGCGGCTGGTCGGTGACCTGGCAGGGCGACCAGACGACAAACGCCGAGTTCCCGGGCGGCACGACGGTGCTTGCAGCGTTGCAGAAATCACTGGGCGCCAGCCACGTCGTCTTCGATGAAACCGGCACGCACGCCGACGCCGCCAAGTTCGACGCCGTGATCGCCGTGATCGGCGAAAGGCCCTATGCCGAAGGCGCCGGCGACATCAAGGCCAAGGGCTCGCTGTGGCATGCCGGCCGTTACCCCGAAGACCTGGCCGCGCTTCAAGCCGTCGCCGGCAAGGGCAAGCCGCTGGTGACCGTCTTCATGTCGGGCCGGCCGCTGTACGTCAACGACCTGATCAACCTGTCCGACGCCTTCGTTGCCGCCTGGCTGCCGGGCACCGAAGGCTCGGGCATTGCCGATCTGCTGGTGCAAGAAAAGCGCGGCAAGCCCGGCTTCGATTTCACCGGCCGCCTGTCCTTCGCCTGGCCGGCCTCGGCCTGCCAGTTCGACACCACGAAGGCCCCGCTGTGGGCGCGCGGCTCGGGCCTCGGCCTGCGCGACCAGAACACGCTGCCGCAGTTGCCGGTAGCCGCCGAGGCAAGCTGCGAATAACTAGCGCTGCCGCGCAATCCAATCGTTGACCACCTGCTCCAACAGGTCCAGGGGCAGCGCCCCGTTCTTCAGTATGAGGTCGTGGTACGCCCGCAGGTCGAACTTCGGGCCCAGGGCCGTGCGGGCCCGCTCGCGCAGCTCGACGATCTTCATCATGCCGACCTTGTAGGCCGTGGCCTGGCCGGGCCAGACGATGTAGCGGTTGGTCTCGGTGAAGTTGTCGCGGTCAGAGCCGGCAGTGTTGGTGTGCATGTAGTCCAGCACCTGCTGGCGGGTCCAGTGCTTGCTGTGGACGCCGGTGTCCACCACCAGTCGCACGGCGCGCAGCAGCTCGTCGGAGAGGCGGCCGAAGTCCTGGTAGGGGTCCTTGTAGAAGCCGAACTCCTTGGTGAAGTACTCGGCATACAAGGCCCAGCCTTCGACATAGGCCGTGTAGCCGCCGAAGCGGCGGAACTTGGGCATGTTCTGCAGCTCCTGCGCGATGGCGATCTGCATGTGGTGGCCCGGGATGGCCTCGTGGTGCGCCAGGGTCTCCATCTCCCAGATCGGCAGGGCGTGCATGTCCAGGGTGTTGATGTAGTAGGCGCCGGGGCGCTTGCCGTCGGCCGAGGGCTGCTCGTAGAAGGCGCTGGCCGAGCCGGCTTCGCGGAAGGGCTCGACCTTCTTGACCACCAGTGCGGCCTTGGGCAACACGCCGAACCACTCGGGCAGCCGCGCCTTCACCTCGTTGATCATCTGCGTGGCCCGCGCGATGTAGGCGGCCTTGCCTTCGTCGGTCGTCGGGTAGACGAACTGCGGGTCGTCGCGCATGAAGACCAGGAACGCGGCGAGGTCACCCTTGAAGCCCACGCGCTCCTTGATCGCTTCCATCTCCTTGTGGATGCGCGCCACTTCGCGCAGGCCCAGCTCATGGATCTCGTCCGCGCTCATGTGGGTGGTGGTGGACGAGCGCAGCGCGTAGTTGTAGTAGTCGCGGCCCTCGGGCAGCTTCCACACGCCGTCGTCGTCGGTGGCGACCTGGGCCTGGGCTTCGAACATGGCGATCAGCTCGACATAGGCGGGCTTGACAGCCTCCAGCAGGGCCGCGCGGCCATCGGCCAGCAGCTTGGCCTTGGTGGCGGCGTCCACCTTCTTGAGCGCGTTGACCTTGTTTTGGAAGTCCTCCCACAGCGCGCTTTTTTCGGCCTTGGCATCGAAGGGCTCGCCGGTGACGACCTGCCGGGCCGCCTCGATCATCAAGGGGAAGACGAACTTGGGCGGCAGCACGCCGATGGCCTGCGAGTCCTTCGCTTCGACCTCCAGCTGGCCGAAGAGCTTAGGGAAGGCACGCAACCGCGCGATGTAGGCGCGCGCGTCGGCGGCGTTGTCGACCGGGTGGAAGTTGATCAGGAAGGCCGGCGCATCGGCGTGCATGCCCGACATTTGGCTGAACACATAGCCGTGGCGGCGCCATTTGTAGCCCTCGATGTCCTTCTCGGACTGGCTGATGAAGAGCTGGACGCTGAGCCGGGTCTGGTCGTCGAGCTTGGCCGGGTCGAAGGAGCGCTTGACTTCGGCCAGGCGCTGCACGGTGCGCGTGAGGTCTTCGAGCCGGCGCGCTTCCGAGAAGTCGTCCCATTTGTCCATGTCCTTCTTGATGCCGAGCGAGCCCTCGGTCATCGGGCTGCGGGCCACGTCCTCCTCGAAGACGCGCTCGAAGAAGGCATTGGCCTTGTCGGATTCGGTGGCGGCAGGCTTGGCCGGCGCGGCCGAAGTCGCGCCTGAAGCTGCGCCGAAACACAGGGTTAGCGCGGCCAGCGCGGCGAGGCGGAAGTGATGCGGCATGAGGAATTCCTTTGAGATGCCAAATTGTCCGCAGGCCTTTTGGCGGGAGCCGAAAGTTTTCCTAGATAGAATCCCGCAGTCCGAGGAGCGTTGCAACCTTCCAACCGTGGAGGCCAGGCTCGGACCGGCCTGAATGGTTTTCCCTCTGTTCAGGCCACTGCAACCGCGCTCACCCGCAATGTCCGCCGTGGGTGACCGTCAGTTTTCTTTCCGCACCCGCCGGCATTGCGAATCCGTGAACACAGGAGAACGCAATGAGCACCGCCGCAAGCACCCAACACATCGTCAAAGACCTCTCGCTGGCCGACTGGGGCCGCAAGGAGCTGCGCATCGCCGAGAGCGAGATGCCCGCGCTGATGGCCATCCGCAAGGAATACGCCGCCACCCAGCCGCTCAAGGGCGCGCGCATCGCCGGCTCCCTGCACATGACCATCCAGACCGCCGTGCTGGTCGAGACCCTGCAAGCGCTTGGCGCGGAAGTGCGCTGGGCCTCGTGCAACATCTTCTCCACCCAAGACCACGCCGCCGCCGCGCTGGCCGCCGTGGGCACGCCGGTGTTCGCCTACAAGGGCGAGACGCTGGAAGACTACTGGGACTACACGCACCGCATCTTCGAGTTCGCCGGTGGCAAGGGCCCGAACATGATCCTCGATGACGGCGGCGATGCGACGCTCTTGATGCACCTGGGCCAGAAGGCCGAGAAGGATCTCTCCGTGCTGGCCAACCCGGGCAGCGAGGAAGAGCGCATCCTGTTCGCGACCATCAAGGCCAAGGTCGCGGTGGACCCGACCTGGTACACCCGCATGAGCGCCGAGATCATCGGCGTGACGGAAGAAACGACCACGGGCGTGCATCGCTTGAACGAGATGTCGGCCAAGGGCACGCTGCTGTTCCGCGCCATCAACGTCAACGACTCGGTCACCAAGAGCAAGTTCGACAACCTCTACGGCTGCCGTGAATCGCTGGTGGACGGCATCAAGCGCGCCACCGACGTGATGATCGCCGGCAAGATCGCCGTGATCGCCGGCTATGGCGACGTGGGCAAGGGCTCGGCGCAAGCGATGCGCGCGCTTTCGGCCCAGGTGTGGGTCACGGAAATCGATCCGATCTGCGCGCTGCAGGCGGCGATGGAGGGCTTCCGCGTCGTGACCATGGAATACGCCGCCGACAAGGCCGACATTTTCGTGACGACCACCGGCAACAAGGGCGTGATCCGCCACGAGCACATGGCCGCGATGAAGCACAACGCCATCGTCTGCAATATCGGCCACTTCGACAACGAGATCGACATCGCCTCGATCGAGAAGTACGAGTGGGAAGAGATCAAGCCGCAGGTGGATCATGTGATCTTCCCCGACGGCAAGCGCATCATCCTGCTGGCCAAGGGCCGCCTGGTGAACCTGGGCTGCGGCACGGGCCACCCGAGCTATGTGATGTCGTCTTCCTTCGCCAACCAGACGATTGCGCAGATCGAGCTGTACGCTCACAAGGACCGTTATGAGGCCGGTAAGGTCTACGTGCTGCCCAAGCATCTGGACGAGAAGGTCGCGCGCCTGCAACTGGTGACGCTGAACGCGCAGCTGAGCGAGCTGACTGAGGAGCAGGCTGCGTACATCGGCGTGAACAAGGCCGGCCCGTACAAGGCCGACACCTACCGCTACTAAGAAGCCATGCGAGCCGATCAGCTGCTTGTTGCCCAGGGCCTTGCGCCCACGCGCTCGGCCGCACAGCGGCTGATCGAACATGGCGCCGTGCAATGCGCGGGCCGTGTCTTGAAGAAGGCCGGCGAAGACGTGCCCGAGCATGCGCAGCTCGTCATCACCGATGACGCCGAGCTGCGCTATGTCTCGCGCGGCGGGCTCAAGCTCGAAGGTGCGCTTAATACTTGCGGCATCAACGTCACAGGCCTGCACGTTCTCGACATCGGCCAGAGCACCGGTGGTTTCACCGACGTGCTGCTCAAGGCCGGCGCGGCGCACGTGACCGGCATCGACGTGGGCCACAGCCAGCTCCACACAAGCCTGCGCGAGGATGCGCGGGTCACGGCGCTCGAGAACATGCATGTGCGCGAGTTCGTGCCCGCTCAAGCCTTCGAGTTGATCGTCGGCGATCTGTCCTTCATCTCCATGCTCGGTGAGCTGGAACGCATCAGCAAATGGCTCGCACCCTCGGGCCAGATGCTCTTGTTGATCAAGCCGCAGTTCGAGCTGGGAAAGAAGGCGCTCAACAAGGGCGGCCTGGTCAAGGACCGCAAGCAGTACGCCGAGCTTGAAGAGCGCGCACGCACCGCAGTCAGCGCCCTGGGCCTGCCGCTTCGCGGCTGGTTCGAAAGTCCCGTCACCGGTGGTGATGGCAATACCGAATTTTTCCTGTGGGCCCAACAAAAATGAGCCAAGTCAGCTTCGAATTCTTCCCACCCAACACGCCGGTCGGCGTTGAAAAACTCAAGACCGTCGTCAAGGAACTGGGCACGCTCAAGCCGCAGTACTTCAGCGTGACCTACGGCGCCGGCGGTGCCACGCGCGACAAGACCCTGGCTGCGGTGAGCGACATCGCCGCCAGCGGCTTCGAGGCCGCGCCGCACCTCTCCTGCGTGGGTTCCACCCGCGAGAGCATTGCCGAAATCCTGGCCACCTACCGCGCGCAGAATATCCGTCGGGTCGTGGCGTTACGGGGCGACCTGCCCAGCGGCACCGCCACCGCGGGCGAGTTCCGTTATGCCTCCGAACTGGTGGCCTTCATCCGTGAAACCCAGGGCCCGGACTGGGACATCGAGGTGGCCGCCTACCCCGAGTACCACCCGCAGCAGCGCTATGCGGCCAAGGACCTCCAGCACTTCGCCGACAAAATGGCGGCCGGCGCCAGCGGTGCGATCACGCAGTTCTTCTTCAACCCCGATGCATACTTCCACTTCGTGGACGAGGCGCGCAAGCTTGGCGTGAAGCAGGCCATCGTGCCGGGCATCATGCCCTTCCACAACTTCGCCCGCATCGCGCAGTTTGCTGCGCGCGACGGCATCGAGATCCCGCGCTGGGTGGCGCTCAAGATGGAAGGCTATATGGACGACGCCGCCTCCATCCGTGCCTTCGGCCTGGACGTGATCACGCGCCTGTGCGAGCGGCTGATCCAGCAGGGCGTGCCCTCGCTGCATTTCTACACGCTCAACCAGTCGGCGCTGACGCTGGAGATCTGCAAGCGCCTCGGCCTATGAGCAAGGCCTTGCTGATCATTGACGTGCAGGCCGGCCTGTGCGTTGGCAAGTACAAGGCCTTCGACGTGGATGCCCTGATCGGGCGCATCAACGGCGTCTCGCAGCGCGCTCGCGAAGACGGCCTGCCCGTAGTGCTGGTCCAGCATGAGGAGGACGAAGGTTTCGTCTACGGCAGCGACGCCTGGCGGCTCGGCGAGGGCCTGTTGACGGCCCCCAGCGATCTGCACGTGCGCAAGACCTTCAGCAATGCCTTCAAGGAAACACGCCTGCACGAGATGCTGCAGGAATTGGGCCTCAGCGAGCTGATCGTCTGCGGCATGCAAAGTGACTTCTGCGTGGATGCCACCGTCCACGGCGCGGTCGCTCTCGGCTATCGGGTTACGCTGGTCTCGGATGGCCATTCGACGCTGGACAGCGATGGCCTCGCGGCGGCCCAGATCATTGGGCAGCGCAACCAAACGCTGGCGCAGCTCAAGGGTGTGCAGCTGCGCCGAGCGGCGGAAATTCGGGCCCGCTGAGCAGCCGCGGGCAGCTGGGCCTGTAGCAGCGTCAGGCGTTCAGCGCCGCGGGGACTTGGCGCGCTGCCAGGCGCCCAGGACCAATCCCAGCAACAGCAGAATCGCGCTGGTGGGCTCGGTTACTGGGAGGGGCATTCATCATCGAGCTCCAGCCAGGCCTGATGGTTGTAGCCGCCCCAGTACTGATAGTTGTCGCTTGCTGCAAAGGCAATGAGGTTGTCGCCAAGCACGAGATAGGCCGTGACGTCGACCGGGGCAAGGTTACCGGCACTGCCGTCGTGGCTGCCCACGACCCACTCACCATTGATGCAGACATCGCCGTCGTCATCGAAAGCGCCCAGCGGCGTGGCGCTCAGTGGCAGCTAAGCCAGATTGAAGACCCGCCGCCCGTAGGCCTCGGGCACAGGCGCGAACTGCGTATCGCTCCAGATCGCTGCGCCCACGGAGGCGGGCACATCCGGCAGTACCGTCGCAAAACTCCAGCTGCTGTCGTCGAAGGCGAGGGCGCTGTTCCAGCTCGTATCGGAAGGCGCGCTTGCGCTGACCTTCCAACTGGCATCGGTGGCGAGCAGCACGTCTGCCCGGGCGGATGACAGCATGGCGCAGGCCGCCAGGCCGCCAGGCCGCCAGGCCGCCAGGGCGCCAGGCCGCCAGGGCGGCTAGCGCAGCAAGCAGGGTTCGATGCATGGCAGATCTCCTTGTTGCTGACGCGTGAAGACCCATTCTCATTGATCGTCTGCCAAGGGAGGAAGTCAGGCGCTGTCACCGAAAGAAGTTGCAATGGGCCGGCTCACGCTGCTGCGCGGCGCCCGCAGCGAGCGGGCGGATGGCGAATCGGCCCACTGATGCCGGCCATGTACCGCTCATGCTCGCGGACCTGGCGGTCCGTCAGCGGACTGCAAATGCCTCACGCGTCAGGTTCTCCGGTGCGCCGTCCGCACGGCAAGCCACATCGTCCTCGATGCGGATGCCGCCAAAGCGAGCGAGATGCTCCACCTTGGCCCAGTCCACCGCCGCGCCCTGCTTCGTTGCACGCAGCTTGTTCAGCAGCGTTGGGATGAAGTACAGGCCGGGCTCGATCGTCACCACCATGCCGGGCACAAGGGTGCGCGTCAGCCGAAGGTAGCGATGCCCTTCCGGCTTGGGCGCCAGGGCTCCGCTGTCGTCGGCCATGAAGCCGCCCACGTCGTGCACCTGCAGGCCCAGCAGATGGCCGATGCCATGCGGGAAAAAAGTGGCGGTGACGCGCTCGGCCATCAGGGCTTCGGCGCTCATGCGGACGATGCCTTGGTCGGCCAGGATGGTGGCAATGCGGCGGTGCGTGCTGAGGTGGATCTCTCGGTAGTCCACCCCGTTGCGCACTTCATCCACCAGGGCCAGCTGTGCCGATTCCATCGCCGCCAGCAGGGCGTCGAACTCCGCATCACCGGCGCTCCACGTGCGCGTGATGTCGGAGGCATAACCGTTGACTTGAGCGCCAGCATCGATCAGCAGGCTACGCTTGTGTGCGGGCGGCAGCGGCTCCTGGTACTGGTAGTGCAGCACGGCGCAATGCTCGTTCAGCGCGACGATGTTGCCGTAGGGCAGGTCGCGGTCAGTGTGGCCGCAAGCAGCCAGGTAGGCGCGGTGGATGTCCAGCTCGGAAGCGCCGGCCAGGAAAGCATCTCGCGCGGCCAGGTGTGCCGGCGCGGCGCGGTGCGAGGCGGCGCGCATCTGCTCCAGCTCATAAGGCGTCTTGCAGGCGCGCTGCCAGTGCAGGATGTTGAGCAGGTCGTCCGGGTTGTTGGGCACCACGCCATCGAGCGCCGCATCGGCCTCGCCCACGATGGCCAGGCGGCCTGGCAGCCCCTTCAGATGCGTGGCAGCCTGCTCGGGCTCGGTGATCACGGCCAGTTCCACCAGCTCCACCCACTCGCCCGCGGGCGCGGCCGGCGGCACATGCCAGTAGTCGTCGGGCTGGTAGTAGATCGCCAGCGGCTTCCTGCCCGGGCGCACCACGAGCCAGCTGTTCGGATGCTGGCACAGGGGCAGCCAATGCTTGAAATGCGGATTGGGCTGGAAGAGATAGGGCCGGTCATCGAGGAAGGCGAACTTCTCGACGCCCGAGGCGATGACGAGGGCATCGAAGCCGCAGCGCGACAGGGCCGTTTCGGCTTGGGCTTGCAGCGTGGCGAGGTGCTGGGTGTAGGTGGAGGTGGTCGTCGTGCTCATAGCGGAATTAGACATGAGATAGCCTCGCGCCATGGCCGAGTCATCACTTCCAACCCTGCCGCTGCTCTACAGCTACCGCCGCTGCCCTTACGCGATGCGCGCCCGCATGGCGCTGCTGCTGGCCGGGATCACGTTCGATGTTTTCGAGATCGTCCTGCGCGACAAGCCGCCGGCCCTGCTGGCCCTGTCGCCGAAAGGCACGGTGCCGGTGCTGCATCTGCCGGACGGGCGGGTGCTGGAGCAGAGCTGGGACATCATGCGCTGGGCACTGCTTGAAGAAGCCGGCGACCCGGAGGGCTGCTGGAGCCGGGCGATGTCTGCCGAGAACACGGCGCTGCTGAGCCGCAATGATGGCGAGTTCAAGCAGAATCTCGATCGCTACAAATACCCGGATCGCTATCCCGGCGAAGCGCGCGATGACCATCGCTCAGAAGCCGTGGAGACGCTGCTCATGCCGTTGGAGCGAGGACTGCAGGCGCAGCCCTATCTGGGCGGCGACACGCCCTGCGCCATCGACCTGGCGATCTTCCCCTTTGTGCGGCAGTTCGCCGCCATCGAGCCGACCTGGTTTGCCAGCCAACCCTGGCCCGCACTGCAGCGCTGGCTGGCGATGTGTCTGAGCAGCGCCCTGTTCGAGGCCTGCATGGTCAAGTTGGCGCCTCGGCAAGTCTGCAAGTTCCCGCCCTGCGGAGTTCGGCCAGAGCTTGGTAGCCCACTCGGTGGGTATTGACGCAGAAGGCGAAGACCGTACGCTCGATTGCTCAGTTTGGCATCACTTCAGAACGAGCCTCAACCAAGCAGCTCCATCTGCCGCCACGCCTGATGGGACAACGCGAAAAACTGCAGCTTAGGACGAAATCGGTTGGCCTGATGGAATGGGCGTGAAGTCCCCATTCGAGCGAGCATGTAGTTCATGGCGAACCACACGACTGCCAGAACGAAAGGCGAGGGACATCACACCATCATCAATGGATGCATGAGGAACCACACGCTCGCAATCATTGGCTTGAACGCCGAGCCCTTTGCACACCTCTGGGCGCGGCGTATAGGGTTGAAACAGATAGACCTTGTCCCACTGGAAATGGGTGACCGACGCAAGACGGAGTTCCTGCAGCTTCTGACCACGCACGACTTCTCCAATAGATTTGCTCACGCTGCCGGCATCCGAACATCCAGCCACCGCGAGCACGAAGCCGATGGCGCCCAATGCAAGAATTCTCATGCGGCTCTTACCCATCCACATCCCAGACGACGCCTTGCTCGGTCAGCATCGCCTCCATCGGCACATCGTCGGGCGTGGCCTTGAGCAAGGGCTGGAAACCGTGCGCGTAACCGATGCCCACCATCGCCGGCCTAGGCGTCAGGCTTTGCACCGTGCGCAGCATGAAGCCGCCGCCATAGCCCATGCGCAGCCCCGCCGGCCCGAAACCCAGGCAGGGCACGAGCAGCATCTGCGGTGAGAAAACCTCGGTGTCCTTGGGTTTGGGGATGCCGTAGGCGTCCTCCTCCATCAGGCAGCCCGGGTACCAGACGTGGAACTGCAGCGTGCCGTGTTCCTTGTCCACCACGGGCAGGCCGATGCGCCGCTCCGGGTCGGCCTCGCCCCAGCGGTAGAGCGCGGGCAGCGGGTCGAACTCGCCCTTGATCGGCCAGTAGGCGCCGATGGTGCTTTCGCGCCGCGTCACCAGCCAGGCGCGCAGCACGCTCTGCAGGACCTCGGATTTTTCGAGGCGATCGGGCAGGTCCAGCCGCTGCTGGATCAGCTTCTGGCGCAGTGCGGCACGGTCATTGAAATCCACCCGGAACCTCCCGACAAGCAAGCACCAAGCTTACAGTGCGGCCATGCCTGAATTCATCCGGTATTGCGTGGAGTTGTTGGAGCCGCTGGGCAGCGTGCGCGTCAAGCGCATGTTCGGCGGCCATGGCCTCTATGTGGATGAGCTCTTCATCGCCATCGTGGACGACGAGCAGCTGTTCCTGAAGGCCGACGAACAGAGCCTGCCCGCCTTCGATGCGGCCGGCTGCGCGCCTTTTTGCTTCGACAAGCAGGGCGAGACCATCCAGACGCACTACCGCTGCGCGCCCGAAGAGGCGATGGAATCACCCGCGCTGATGCGGCCCTGGGCACGGCTGGCGCTGGAGGCGGCCCTACGGCAAAGAACGGGCAAGCGATCCTCTGTCAAGCCGGCGCGCAAGAAGACTGAGAGGACGACGAAGAAGGCTGCCACGCCCTGAGCAGCTTGGGCCAGGTCCAGCTGGCGCGCCGGACTTTGGCGCAAGGAGGCACCAGCAGCTGGAACTGCGCCTCGGGCCAGGCCTCGATCAGCACCTCCCGGCCGGCGTCGAGCTCCACGCTCTGGCCGGCTTCGAGCCACAGATCGCTGCCGCAGCCGCTCTGCGTCAGCCAAACGCGCCCCTGCACCACCTGCAGGGCCCGCGCGCCAGGGCCGATGCTCAGGCTCAGCGCTTCGCCCTTCTCCACGCTCCACAACGCTTGCTGTTCGCTCATCACCGGCACCTCCGCAATATGGACTTGATCCTAGGACGGGCGGATAGGCCGGTCCAATGAGGATGCGGCAGTGGATTGATACCATCTGCGCATGAATAGCCCTCCGCGCCAGCGCCCGCTCTCCATCGGCACGTTGCGCGCCTTCGAGGCGGTGGCGCGGCTGCTCAGCTTCCGCGCCGCGGCCGAGGAATTGCACCTCACGCAATCGGCCATCAGCCGCCAGATCCAAGCTCTCGAAGAAGAGATCGGCAGCACCTTGTTCCTGCGCGGCACGCGGCATGTGGAACTGACGCCTGACGGGCGCACCCTGCAAGGCGCCGTCAACGCCACCCTGCCCCGGCTCGACCAAGGCGTGCGCCAGATCCGCCAGCGGCGCGGCCGCAAGGTGGTCAACGTCACCACCTTCGCCTCGTTTGCCTCGCTGTGGCTGCTGCCGCGGCTGGAGGTGTTTCAGCGCGAGCATGCCGACATCGACATCCGCGTTTCGGCGCAAGACCAGATCCTCACACTCGACGACACCGAGTTCGACCTCGCCCTGCGCTACACGGCCCGCGCGCAGGCCGGCGCCGAGCGCCTGTTCGGCGAGCAGCTCACGCCCGTTGCCAGCCCCGGACTGTTGGCCCGCCAGCCGCTGCGCCAGCCAGCCGATCTAGCGCTGCACACGCTGGCCGAAGAGGACTCCCACAACATCGGCCCCGAGGCGCTGAGCTGGCGCCGCTGGCTGCGCGAACAGGGCTTGCCGCAGCTGGAACCGCAGCGCTGGCTGTATCTGAATTTCACGTATCAGCAGGTGCAGGCTGCGCTGTCGGGGCAGGCTGTGGCGCTGGCGCGGCTGGCCTTGGTGGGCGATGCGATGCGGCGGGGAGATCTGGTGGAGCCGTTTGGTCCTGAGGCGCGGCTGGCGACCGCGCAGACGTATTGGCTGATTGCGAACCCGCAAGCGCGGGCGAGGCCGGAGGTCGATCAGTTCTGTCGCTGGATCAGCGAGCAGGCAGCGCAGACGCGAGAGGATATTGCAGAGCGCTCGGGTTCAACCTAAGGGCGGCTCATTCGCTCCGATCTTTCCGCTATCGCTGCTCGCAATTTCACGCTCAAATCCGAGAGCCTTCGGAAGCTTTGACCATATGACGACGACAAAGAGAACGGTGACCAAGGGTACTGCATAGAACGCAGTATCGGCATTGATATTGAACGCTTTCTGAACGAGAAGTGCGCTTGCCATACCCCAGAACACGCCTGCGCCCAACGCCAGGCACGCCTTGGTGATGAATTGCGCAACTGCGACATAGGCCTTGCCCAGATTCATGAGTCCTTACCTCTTCATGGCGCAATCACTTCTCGCTCGGTCAACACAATCGTCAGCGCCTGGTCATGCGGTTCCACCGCAAAGCGCGTCTCGCCCATCGACCAGGCCAGACCCACGCTGGTGACACCCGGATGCTGCGCCAGCCAGTGGTCGAAATAGCCGCCGCCATAGCCGAGGCGATAGCCCTCGCGCGAGAAGCCGACGCAGGGCACGAGCACCACGTCTGGCACAAGCACGGCACCGGCCGTGCTTGTGATGCCGCATTCATCCGGCAACATCTCGGCGCCATCCTTCCAGAGCCGATAGTCCATACGCCGCGGTGATTTGTAGGCAAAGGGCAAGGCCCATTGCACACCGATATCGCGGGCGAGTGCCGCCGCTGCGTTAAATTCGCCAGGAAGGTACGAGTACAGGCCCAGGCATTGCGGCTCCAGTTGTTCGAGCACTTCGCGCAGGCTCTTGGCCAGGGCGGCTTCAGCCGCGTGGGCGATGGCGGGCTGGGCCAGCCAGTCACGGCGGCGCTGGAGCAGTTCGGTGCGCAGCGCGGCGCGCTCGTTCATCAAGTCAGACAAGGCATCACTCGCTGAAGGAATAGGTTTTGGCAGTATATGGAGCACCCCGGCTGATCGCAGTCCTGGCTTTGAGTCTGACGCTCACGAGCGCAGGCGCGCAGGACATCGCTAACGCGTTGGATCAGCAGACCCTGGCCGCGCGCCAAGCCTATGGCAAGCGCGACAAGGCGACCCTCGCCGCGCTGAACGCACAGGCGCAAGCCCAGAACAACCCGCTGGCCTCGTGGATCGATTACTGGGACCTGCGCACCCGACTCGCGGACGCCACGCAGCCCGATCTGGATGCCTTCTATGCGCGCTGGCGCGGTAGCTATGTGGAGGACCGGCTTCGCAACGACTGGCTGCTGGAACTGGGCCACCGGCACGACTGGGCGAACTTCCGGAAGGACTACCCGGCCTTCCAGATGCGCGACGACCGCGAGGTGCTGTGCTATTCGATCCTGGCCGACCACCTGGCCGGCCGGCGTGTGCAGGCCGAAGCACGTGCCGCCTGGCTGGCACAGCGCGACGGTGACGAGGGCTGCGACCTGATGGCCAGCACGCTCTTCGAGGCCAAGCTGCTCACGCCGGCCGACGTGTGGCTCAAGCTGCGGCTCTCCATCGAGGCGCAGAAACCGCGGGCCGCGAAGCTAGCGGCTGCGCTGCTGGGCAAGCCGGTCGAGCAGGCCGTGGCCGAGATCCAGGACAAGGCCGGCATCTACCTGACTCGCAAGGCCAGGAGCGGCAACGCGCGCGACGATGCGCTGACCACGCTCGCCCTGATGCGCGTGGCCGCCAGCGATCCCGACCAGGCGGTGAGCCTGCTCAAGAGCCGCTGGCAGGCCAAACTGCCGGCCGAGCTGTCGGCCTGGGTCTGGATCCAGGCCGCGCGCCAGGCCACCATGCGGCTGGACCCGGAAGCCGACGATCTGTTCCAGCGCGCGCTGACGGTCTTCGACAAACCCAACTCGCCCGAATGGAGTGCCGACACGCTGGCGTGGATGGCCCGTGCGGCCCTGCGTGCCAGCGACTGGCCGCTGCTGCTGCGCGCCGTGGCCATGATGGATGCCAACACGCAGCGCGAGCCGCAGTGGCAGTACTGGCGTGCCCGCGGCCTGCTGGTTTCCGGCAAGCCGGCGGATGCGGCCGAAGGCACGCAAGTGCTGCAACAGCTGGCCACTGCGCCTGCCGCGGGCCTGAGCTTCTACGGCCATCTGGCGGCCGAGGATCTCAAGCAGCCCTCGCCGCTGCCGGCCGTGCCGACGCCGCTCACCGCGCCGGAGCGCATGGCAGCGCGCGCCAACCCGGGCGTGCAGCGTGCGCTGCTGCTGATCCGCCTGGGCCTGCGCAACGAGGGCCTGCGAGAGTGGAACTTCAGCATGCGCGGACTCTCTGACCGCGAGCTGCGCGCCGCCGCGCAGGAGGCCTGCGACACGCAGGTGTGGGACCGCTGCATCAGCGCCAGCGAACGCACCCGGACCGAGATCGACCTCGCGCAGCGCTTTCCCCTGCCCTATCGCGTGGAGTTGTTCGACGCCACGCAGGCGGCCGGCGTGGACCCGGCCTACGCCTACGGCCTGATCCACCAGGAATCCCGCTTTGTGTTCGAGTCGCGCTCGCAGGTGGGCGCGGCCGGGCTGATGCAGCTGATGCCATCCACCGCCAAGTGGGTGGCCAAGAAGCAGGGCATTCCCTTCAAGCCCGAGACGCTGTACGAGACGCCGGTGAACCTGCGCGTGGGCGCGGGCTACCTGCGCATGGTGCTGGACAGCTTCAAGGGCTCCTTGCCGCTCGCCGCCGCGGCCTACAACGCCGGCCCAAGCCGTCCGCGCAGATGGCGCGAAGGCGCAACTGTGGATGCGGCCATCTGGACCGAGACCATCCCCTTCTGGGAGACGCGCGACTACGTCAAGAAGGTCTTGATCAACACCATCGTCTACACGCGCCTGCTGGGCGGCGCCGACACCAGCCTGCGCGACCATCTCGGCCGTGCGATCGGGCCGGCCACCGACGCGCCTGAACTCCCGCCCGAACTGCCGGCAAGCGCGCCGGGCTCATGAGTGGAGCGCAACAATCCGATGCGCCGATTTCAGCTTTAGCGCGAACCGCCTCGCTATGCTTCTCCCATCCAAGGAGAACAGATGACCCCCAAGCTCTACATCGGCAACAAGAACTACTCGTCCTGGTCCATGCGCCCCTGGGTGGCGGCACGGGCCTTCGGAATCCCCTTCGAAGAGGTGATGGTGCCCTTTGACTTCGGGCCGGGCTCGCAGTTCCTCAGCAAGCTGCAGGGCGTGACGCCGGCCGGCCGTGTGCCGGCGTGGGTGGAAGACGACGGCTTTGCGGTATGGGACAGCCTGGCCATCATCGAGCACCTGGCTGATCGCCATCCCGAACTGGCGCTCTGGCCGCGCGACCCCAGGGCGCGCTCCCGCGCGCGCAGCATCAGCGCCGAGATGCACGCGGGCTTTGCGCAGTTGCGCAGCCTGTGCCCGATGAACATCGAGGCTTGGATGCCCGAAGTGGGTAAGAAGCTCTGGGCCGAGCAGGAAGGCCTGCGCAAGGATGTGGCGCGCATCGACGAACTCTGGAGCGAGGCGCTGGCCGGCAGCGGCGGGCCCTTCCTGTTCGGCGCGTTCAGCGCGGCCGACGCCTACTACGCGCCGGTGGTGATGCGCTTCAGCCGCTTCGGCCTGCCCCTGTCCAGCGCCGCCGCGGCCTACGTGGAGCGCATGCAGGCCCATGCAGCCGTGCAGGCCTGGGTGGACAGCGCGCTGGCAGAAAAGCAATGGGTTCCAGAGGACGAGCCCTACCGCTCTTCGCGGACTTGAGTCCTGAAAGACAAAGCGCCCCGATGGGGCGCTTTGTCCATGGCGGCTCTCGCGATCAGTCGCGGCGGCGGCGCACCATGTAGCCGATGCCGGCCAGGCCCGCTAGCAGCAGGGCATAGCTCTCGGGTTCCGGCACCGGGGCCAGTTGCGAGCTCAATTGGTAGGAGCCTGCCGCAGCATCAGCCGCCACCTGCGCGGTGACCATGTAGTAGTAGCTCCCAGCCGCCAGCGAACCGAAGTTGAAGTTGATGGCGGTCGAGTCGAAGCTGAACGAATTGATGGGCGTCGCGTTGCCCACTTGGAACAGCGACACCGAGCCGTTGACAAGGTTGGACAGACCGCCGTCGTTGCTGACCGCCACGGCCAGCACGCCGGAGCTGCTGCTCAGCGTGAAATCGAACTCGTCGCTGATCGACGCACCTGCACCTTGTGCGATTCCGAACCCAAACTCGATCGGATCGTGCACCCCCCAATTGGTGACCGTGGCTGCCGATGCAGCACCAGAAGCAACGATGAGCGCGGCTGTAGCGATGGTCTTCAACTTCATATGAACCTCGTTCGTGCTGACCCCAAAGGGGATTGGGTGGTTGTTGCCGGCAACTGTAGCGGGCTCGTCCGCGAAATATGCCCGGGCCTACCCCAGGTCCGGGGGGAGGACTTGCCCCTAGACTGCCGCGCATGGCGAAGTTCTACAAAGTCGGCGGCGCGGTACGCGACGCCCTGCTGGGCCGCGCGGTCAGCGACGTGGATTGGGTGGTCGTGGGCGCCGACCCGGCCCAACTGCTGGCCCAGGGATTCACCCCGGTGGGCAAGGATTTCCCGGTCTTCCTGCACCCGCAGACCCACGAGGAATACGCCCTGGCACGCACCGAGCGCAAGACCGCGCCGGGCTATCACGGCTTTGCCTTCCATGCCTCGCCCGAGGTGACGCTGGAAGAAGACCTGGCGCGCCGCGACCTGACTATCAACGCCATGGCGCAGGACGAGGCCGGCACGATCACCGATCCCTTCCAGGGCCAGCGTGACTTGCAGCAGCGGGTGCTGCGCCACGTCTCGCCAGCCTTCGCCGAGGACCCGGTGCGCATCCTGCGCCTGGCCCGCTTTGCCGCGCGCTTCCATGACTTCACGGTGGCACCCGAGACGCAGGCGCTGATGCGCGCGATGGTGGCGGCCGGTGAGGTCGATGCGCTGGTGGCCGAGCGCGTGTGGCAGGAGATCTCGCGCGGCCTGATGGAAGCGCATCCGGCCCGCATGTTCGAGGTGCTGCGCGATTGCGGCGCGCTGGCCCGCCTGGCTCCCGAAGTGGGCCGCCTCTTCGGCGTGCCGCAGCCGGCCGCGCACCACCCCGAGATCGACACCGGCGTGCATCTGCTGATGGTGCTGGACCAATGCGCGCGCTTCGACGCACCGCTCGCCGTGCGCTACGCCTGCCTCTGCCACGACCTGGGCAAGGGAGAAACACGCGCCGAAGAGTTGCCGCGCCACATCGGCCACGAAGGCCGCAGCGAGAAGCTGGCCCGGCTGGTGAGCGAGCGCTGGCGCGTGCCGACCGATTGCCGCGAGCTGGCCGAACTGGTGGCGCGCGAACACACCCATGTGCATCAATCCTTGAGCTTCTCGCCCGAGGCGCGGCTGCGCCTGCTGGGGCGCTGCGATGCCTGGCGCCGGCCGGATCGTTTCGAGGCGATGTTGTGGGCCTGCGAGTGCGACGCACGCGGGCGCCAGGGGCTGGAGGATCGGGACTATCCGCAGCGTGCGCGCTTGGCGGCCGACCTGCACGCGACGCTGACGGTTGATCTCGGCGCAGTCAGCACGGCAGCACTGGCCAAGGGGCTGAAGGGCCCCGCCATCGGCGCCGCAGTACAGGCCGCGCGGCTGGCAGCCCTAAAGGCTGTGTGATCGATCACCGCGCTCGAAGCCAAGCGCGTCGAAGCCCTCGCCCGTCGCGAAGCCGATCACCTTGAACAGCTCGCCCATCTCATGCTCGTTGATCAGCTTGAGCGCCATCGCGCGCTCACCCAGATTAGCGTGTTCGAGGCGCGAGACCAGGCCGCAATTGATCAGGAAATTGGCCTGGCTGGTGTAACCGAGCACGGTCAGCCCGGCATCCTGGCCGGCCAGCGCGATGCCGGTGAAGTTGACATGGGCGGTGATGTCCTTCTCGCCGATCAACGTTAGCGGATCGGGGTCGGCGCGGTGCAGGTGGTGGCACATCAGCGTGCCGCCGTGGCGCTGCGGGTGGTAGTACTCGGCCTCCGGGAACCCGTAATCGATCAGGAAGACGGCGCCCCGCTTCAGGGAGCCGGCCAGCGTGCGCACAAAGGCCTCAGCCTGCGGGTGGATCTCGGTCGTGGTGCCGGGCACGGCCTCGGGCACTGGCGGCTGCAGTGATGTCGGCCGGTCGGCGTAGGTGAAGCCATCGCCATCACGCGCCACGCCACGCTCCAGCCATTGCCGACCGTCGAAATGCAGGAGTTGCACCGGCATGGCATCGAGCACCTCGTTGCCAACCACCACGCCGCTGAAGCTCTCGGGCAGCGCGTCCAGCCACTCGACCTTGGCGCGCCAGGGCGCGAGCTTCTCGGCCTGGCGTTGGCGCAGCGAACCCGAGAGATCGACGATGCGGTAACGCCGCACACGATCACCCAGATGCGCCAGCAACTGCGCGGCGAGTGCGCCGGTGCCGGCACCGAATTCCCAGACCTCGTCGGTGCCCGTGGCTTCCAAGGCCTGCGCCACTTGCGCGGCCAAGGCCTCGCCGAACAGCGGAGACAGCTCGGGCGCGGTGACGAAGTCGGAGCCACTCTGCGGCATCAGGCCGAACTTCTGGCGCGCGCCGCTGTAGTAGCCCAGGCCCGGCTCGTAGAGCGCGATGGCCATGAAGCGGTCGAAGGAGAGCCAGCCGCCGTTGGCTGCAATCGCTTCGCTAACGTTCTGTTCCAGCGGCGTCATGGACTTCTTGGGCCAGGCACAAATCGTCCCAGGCGAGCGCCTTGTCGGGCATGTTGCGCAGCAAATAGGCCGGGTGATAGGTGACGATCACCGGCACGCCCTGCACTTCGTGCACGCGGCCACGCAGGCGGCCGATGGCCTCGCTGGAGCGCAGCAGCGACTGCACGGCAAAGCGGCCCATGGCCAGGATGATCCTGGGTTTCACGAGCTCGATCTGGCGCAGCAGATAGGGCTCGCACTGGGCCAGCTCGGCCGGCTCGGGGTTGCGGTTGCTCGGCGGCCGGCATTTGAGCGTGTTGGCGATGAAGACCTGCTGCTCAGGCGTGCCCTCGGCGCGGCTCAGGCCGATGGCGCGCAGCATGTTGTCGAGCAGCTTGCCCGCATCGCCCACGAAAGGCTCGCCCTGCAGGTCCTCCTGCGCGCCGGGTGCTTCGCCGATCACCATCCAGTCGGCGTTCTCGTGGCCGACGCCGAAGACGGTGCTCTTGCGGCTCTCGCACAGGCCGCAGGCGCGGCAGCCGGCCACGCTCTCGCGCAACTCGGGCCAGTCCATGCGGGCGATGGCCAGGGCGCGCGCGGAAAGGTCCACGTTCGCGGCAGGAGCAGGAGCAGGAGCAGGAGCAGGGGCCGGCGCGGCGACGGTCGGCGCTGACGCACGCGGCTGCATCGGCTTGGCGGCAGGCACTGCATTCGCCGGCATGGGCTCATCAGGCTCAGGTGCGCGTGTCCACACCTTCAGGCCCATCGCCTCCAGCATCGCGCGCTGACGTTCGTCCCAGCTCATGACAAATGCAAGCTCATCAAGGCCGCATCTTCACGCAGACCGCCCGCAGCCGGGTAATAGCCGCGCCGCAGCCCGGCCTGGGTGAAGCCGTAGCGTTCATAGAGCTGGCGCGCACGGGCATTGCTGACGCGAACCTCCAGCCACAGCTGCGCCACGCCATGCCGGCGCGAGATCTCGCAGAGCTGATCCAGCATGAAGCGGGCCAGGCCGCGGCCCGACTGATCGGGCGCGACGGTCAGATTCAGCAGATGCATCTCGTCCACGCCGGGCATGGCCAGGAAGTAGGCCCACAGCACGCCCTCGGGGCCACGCAGCACGCGGGCCTCGTAGCCGGCGGCCAGCGAGTCGATGAAATTGCCGCGCGACCATGGCGCGGTGTAGGCCTGCTGCTCAATGGCCAGCACCTCCTCGAGATCGGTCACCGTCATCGGCGCCAGATGCGATTGCGGTTGCAACTGCGCACTCATGCTCGCGCCCCCATGGCCAGGCGTTCGGCGGTGGTGAAAGCCACCTTGTCGCGCACGTAGAGCGGCTGCGCCTCGGCGGCATCGAGCAGTTCACCTCGCTCGTAAGCGGCCTGCGCCAGCGCGGCGAGCGCGCGGGCGCGCGAGGCCTCCTGCGGCCAGGCTCGTGCAGGCGTTTCGAAATGTGCGGCAAACACCGTCAGCGCCGAGCCGGCCACGGCTGCGGGCCGGCCCCAGCGCCCGACCAGCGCGGCCGGCGCATACAGCGCTGGCGCTTGCAGCGTCTGCCATTGGCCGTCGCGGTATTCGTAGGATGCGGCGTAGATCTCGTCCATGCGCGCATCCATGGCAACCCAGATCGGGCCACGGAGATCGGGGGACTGCTGGCGCGCGTCCTCGGCCACCAGCATCAGGCTGTCCAGCGAGAGCACGGGCTTGCCCGCACCCAAAGCCAGGCCCTGCGCCACGGCACAGGCCGTGCGCAGGCCGGTGAAGGCGCCGGGGCCGCGGGCGAAGGCAATGGCATCCAGATCGGCCAGCTTCAAGCCCTGCTCGCTCAGCAGGCCATGGATCTCGGGCAGCAAGCGGGCCGAAGCTTGCGCGCCACCCACGCCCTCGAACAGGCTCAGGTCGGCCGGGCCGGACAGCGCGACCGCCAGCTTGTCGGTCGAACTGTCAATGGCCAGCAGAACCGACATGGCTAGAACGGGTTGTTCTGCGCCCGCGTCAGAGCCAGATAGCCCAGGCGATTCTGTCCACCGCTGCCGAGCAGCAGGTTGTTGGCCCAGAGCCAGGTGTCGCCGGTGGCGTTGGGGAACAGCGTGCGCGTGCTGCAGTTCTGCACAATCACATTGGGCAGGCAGGCCGGGTCAGTCACGTCGGTCATGCTGTAGGCCTGCGGGAACTTGACCATGCTCTGCACGGTTTCGTCCAGCAGCACCAGGCCGATATTGCGGCCGTCGTTGGTCAGGCTCGTGCGCATGGCGAGGTTGAAAGCCGTCGTCAGCGCGGTCAGCAGAGTGCCGCGGTTGGTGTCGCCATGGGCCACGGTCTCTGCCAGCGCAAAGGGCGTGAGGCCCACGTCAGGCAGGGTGGAGACGATGACGCGGCCACCGGCAGCAGCGATGCGGTTGACCGTCTGCGCCAGGGCCTGCCCACGCTGCGTGGCCTGCGCCGACAGCGAGTCCAGGCTCTGCGCCGGGAACTGGTTGTAGAGCTCGAGGATGTCGTTCTGGCCCACCAGCACGGTCACCAGGTCCTTGTCGGTGAAGTAGTTGACCGAGAAGTACTTGTCCACCGCGTTCTGCACGTCGGCCACCTTGGAGCCCTCTGCGGCCAGCATCAGGCCGGCCGGCGCGGCCGTGTGGTTGGGGTCGCATTGCGGGTAGGTCAGGCCATAGGCCGCGGCTAGCGTCTGCACCCAGATCGGGTTGGCGGCGCAATCGACCAGGCCGGTGGTGGCATCCACACCGTTGACGGTGTACTTCTGGCCTTGCGGCGTGATCAGGCTCGACTCATCGCCGAATGTAACGACGCGCGTGGGGTGGAAGGGCTGGATCTGTGTGCCATTGCCGCCACCGCAGGCGCTCAGCACCACCGCGGCCGTCAGGGCCATCATGGCGGTCACGGCCTGTGCCGCTCGTGCCGCCTGGCTCGCGCCCTGCTTGAAACTCTTCATGAACACTCCGTACAAAGGAAACTTTCTCTAGCCCGCGTCAAATGCAGCGGCCGCGCGGCTGAGACGATCACGCACCCCATCCCAGGCGCTGCCCGGTGGCGGGTTTTCGACCCAGATCTCCCGGGCTCCCGCCGCATCCAGCTCGCGCAGGACGGCAAACAACTCATGGGCGGCAGCGGCGGCCTCCTGCGGCATGGCACGCTGAAGCAGCCCCGGCCCGCCCGGGATCGGGCTGCGCGAATATACCGCCAGCCCGACAAGTGATTGTTTCGCCAGCGATTCCAACAGCTGCGCACGGTCAAGCAGGCGCAGTGTCGCGCGCGGCGCGTAATGCGCCTCCAGCGTGCCCGAAGCGCGTGGCGCCGCGGCGTCGCGGGCGAGCAAGGGCTCACCCAGCACCGCCTCGATCTGTTCGGCCGTCAGCACGCCGGGGCGCAGGAGCACCGGATGGCCGCGGCTGCAATCGACGATGCTCGATTCGATGCCGACCTCGCAGTCGCCGCCGTCCAGCACCAGCAACTCCGGGCCGAATTCCTCAGCCACATGCGCGGCATGGGTGGGGCTGATGCGGCCAAAACGGTTGGCGCTGGGCGCCGCCACGCCGGCCACGCCCGCGGCACGAGCAGCGGACAGCAGGGCGCGGGCGACGGGGTGGGCCGGGCAGCGCAGGCCCACGCTGTCCTGCCCGCCGGCAGCCGCAGCGGCCATGTGTGGGGCGCGCGGCACGATCACGGTCAGCGGGCCGGGCCAGAACTGGTCCATCAGCTTGCGCGCCAGCGGCGGCATCTCGGCCGCAAAGGCCTCGGCCTGGGTGGCGTCGCAGACATGGACGATCAGCGGATGGTCGGCCGGCCGGCCCTTGGCGGCAAAGATCCTGGCCACGGCCGCGTCGTCGTCGGCACGGGCGCCCAGGCCGTACACGGTCTCGGTCGGCAGCGCCACGAGTTCGCCCCGCGCCAGGGCCTGAGCGGCCTGGGCGATGACATGGGGGTCCCGGCCGTCCTTGATCATCAAAAGTCTTGCGTCAGGCCAAGGATGGCCGCAGCCCGGCGCGCCGTGGCTTGCGCCTCGTCGGCGCTGCGGGCGGTGATGTTGAGGTGGCCCATCTTGCGGCCGGGGCGCGCCTCGCTCTTGCCGTACAGGTGCAGGTGGGCGCCGGACAAGGCCAGCACGGCGGCCCAATCCGGCGTGCGCTGCCGGCCCGCGGCGTCAAACCACAGATCGCCCAGCAGGTTGAGCATCAGGCAGGGCGAGTGCAGCCGCGGCGCCACCAGCGGCAGGCCCGCCATCGCGCGCACCTGCAGGTCGAACTGCGACACGTCGCAGGCGTCCATGGTGTAGTGGCCCGAGTTGTGCGGGCGCGGCGCCATCTCATTGACGACGAGGCGACCATCCTCCAGCACGAAGAACTCCACGCACAGCACACCCACGTATTGCATGGCGGAGGTGATGCGCGCGGCGGCCGCGGCAGCCTCGGCCTGCAGGGCCAGGGTGGCCGCCGGCGCAGGCACTTCGGTCACGGCCAGGATGCCGTCGCGGTGCAGGTTCTGCTGGACCGGGAACTGCACCAGTTCGCCCTGCGCGTTGCGCGCACTGATGACGGACAGCTCCAGGCGCAGCGGCAGCATGCGCTCCAGCACGCAGCGCACCTGCTTCATGCGCGCCCAGGCCTCGGCCAGTTCGGCACGGGTCTTGACGCGGGCCTGGCCCTTGCCGTCGTAGCCCATGCGGGCGGTCTTGAGGATGCCGGGCAGCAGGTCATCGGGCACGGCGGCCAGATCGGCTTCGCTGGCGATCACGGCATAGGGCGCGCAGGGCACGCCGCTGGCCTCGAAATGCGCCTTCTCCGCCGCGCGGTCCTGGCAGATGGCCACGGACTTGCCGGCCGGTGCGACCACGCTCTTGAGTGCGAGTCGCTCCAGCGCCGCGGCGGGCACGTTTTCGAATTCAGTTGTCACCGCATCGCACTGGGCGGCCAACGCGTCGAGCGCGGCTTCGTCCAGATAGTCGGCATGGATGTGGTCGTGCGCCACCAGGCCGGCCGGGCTCAGCAAGTCGGGGTCGAGCACCGCGGTTCGATAGCCGTGAGCCTGAGCGGCATGGACGAACATGCGGCCCAGTTGGCCGCCGCCCATCACGCCCAGCGTGGCTTCACCCGGCAACAAGGGACGCATCAGACCAGATCCTTCGTCATCGCCTTGGCAGCCTCGGTCTGCTTGACGCGGAAGGCTTCGAGCCTGCCACGGAGTTCGGCATCGCGATTGGCCAGCATGGCCACCGCAAACAGCGCCGCATTGGCCGCGCCCGCCGTGCCGATGGCAAAGGTGGCGACCGGGATGCCCTTGGGCATCTGCACGATGGAATGCAGGGAATCCACGCCCTGCAGATGGCGGCTGGCCACCGGCACGCCCAGCACGGGCACGACGGTCTTGGCGGCCAGCATGCCGGGCAGGTGCGCGGCACCGCCGGCGCCGGCGATGATGGCCTGCAGCCCGCGCGAAGCCGCAGCCTCGGCGTAGGCGAACATCTCATCGGGCATGCGGTGGGCGGAAACCACTTGCGCCTCGAAAGGGATGCCGAACTCGGCGAGAATGTCAGCCGCGTGCTTCATGGTCTCCCAGTCGCTGCTGGAACCCATCACGATGCCGACCAGCGGGGATGCCTGTTGCTCTTGTTGCACGGCTCAAATCTGAAAGTCAGGAAAGCCTTGAATTGTAGGCGGACCGCCCCCAAGCTCATCCCATGATCGACATCACCCTCCAGAACTTCGAAGCCGAACTGATCCTGGCCTCCCAGCAAAAGCCCGTGCTGCTGGACATCTGGGCACCCTGGTGCGGCCCCTGCAAGCAGCTGGGCCCGGTGCTGGAGAAGCTGGAGACCGCCTACGCCGGCCGCTTCACGCTGGCCAAGCTCAACAGCGACGAGGTGCCCGAGATCGCCACGCAGTTGAGCCAGATGTTCGGCGTGCGCTCGATCCCGTTTTGCGTGATGTTCGTCGGCGGCCAGCCGGTGGACGGCTTCGTGGGCGCAATTCCCGAGGCACAGATCCGAGAGTTCCTGGACAAGCATGTGCCGCCGGGCGAGATGCTCGAAGAGGAAGAAGAGGCCACCGAGGCGCCGGCCGATGACGGCGACCTGGAGGCCGCGCTGACGCGACTGGCTGCCAAGGTCGAGGCCCACCCGGAGGACGAAGCCGCGCGCTTCGACTACGTGAAGGCCCTGCTGGAGTTGGGCCTGCTGCAGGATGCCAAGGCCGCCTTCGCGCCGGTCGCCGCGCTGGCCGCAAGCACGCTCACGCCGCACGCCCGCTTTGCCGCCCTCGCGGCTTGGATCGCTGCCTGCGAGAAGAGTGCCGCCGGCTTCGATGCCGCCGCATTGCAAGCCGCCATCGCGGCCAACAAGCGCGATTTCGACGCACGCTTCGCGCTCGCGCAAGGCCATTTGGCCAAGCAGCGCTTCACCGAAGCCATGGACGAGCTGCTGGAAATCATCATGCGCGACAAGGCCTGGAACAACGAGGCGGCGCGCAAGACCTATGTGGCCATCCTGGAATTGCTGACCAAGCCCGCACCGAAGCCGCAGGCTGCGGAGGCAAAGAAGGGCACCTTGGAGCTGTCGGGCAAGGCCGTCGTGCCGGCCAGCGATCCGGTGGTCGACCAGTACCGCCGCAAACTGAGCATGGCCCTGTTTTAGGCCCCTCGCCCAGCGCTCGCACCGAAATGCACTAGCAGGCTGTTGAAAGGCGTAGCGAGGAAGGCCAGATGCAAGGCGCCCGGAGTACAGGAACCGGAACGTACTCCCTGTACGTGAGGATTCCGAGTACCGCGCAACGCCGCAGATGGCCTGCGCAGTAGTTTTTCAACAGCCTGCTAAGGCTTGCTCAGGCCGGCGGCCTTGAGCGCCCCGGCCCAGGTGGCCTGATCACGCTTGACCTCGGCCCATTCGGCTTCAGCGCGCCGCGCAAATTCGTCGGCCTGCGCCTGCCGGCCCAAGGCCGCATGCACCTGCGCAAGACGGCTCAGGCTTGCCGCACGGTCGTCGGTGTCGGTGGCCAGATCCAGCTCCTGCTCGGCATCCAGCGCCTGTTGCAGGGCCAGTCCCGTCTCGCCCAGATTGACGCGGCACCAGGCCACCTCGGCCAGCAGGCTGCTGCCCAGGCGAGCCAGGCCGCGCGCCCTTGCCGGCGGCAGATGCTCGGCATAGAGCGCCTGGGCGTGCGCATAGTCGCCCTGCAGCACCAGCAGTTGCGCCCGCAGCAGCGGCGTGAGATCGGGCAGCACGGCCACATCCACCGCCGCGTCGTAGTGCGCGACCGAATCCGTACCCAGCAGATGCGCGGACATGGCCTGAGCCGGACTGTCCAGATGTCGGCGGCGCAGTTGGGCCACGCGCATGGCCGTCATGTTGTAGATCAGCGCCGATTGGCTGGCATCGTCGCCCTCGGCCGAAGCTTGGCGGCGCGCCTCGGCGTACCAGGCCTGGGACTGCTCGGTGCCGGCGAAATCATGGGCGATGCCCAGCGTGATGGCCAGCCGGCCCAGGGCTGCGTGATGCTCGGGCCCGGCCAGCTTGCGCGTGGCCTGGGCATGGGCCACGAGGGCCCCGATGTCATGCCGCACGAAGGCCATATAGGCCTGCCAAGCCGCTGACAGGGCTTGCAGCTCGGTCAGGCCCAGCGCTTGGGCTGCGGCCTCGGCGCGGCGCAGCTTGTCACCCGACGCGGAACCCATGTCGCTGAAGTAACTCGTCAGCCCCTCGGCATAGTGCAGCCAGGCGCTGAGCGCGGGATTGGGGCTCTGGAAGGCCAGCATGTGCAGGGCCGAGAGCTCGTCGCGGGCCTGGTCTTCACGGCCATGGCGCGCCATCAGCGCGGCGCGCTGGGCACGCAGCGTCGCGCGCTGCAGCGGCTCGGGCGCAGCATCAATCGCTGCGTCCAGTTGCCGCCACAGGCGCGACTTCAGGCTCATGCTTCTTGCCTCAACGGGTCAGGCGCTCCAGCGCCTCCTGGTACTTGGCGGCCGTCTTGGTGATCACCTCGGCCGGCAGGGCCGGCGCGGGCGCCGTCTTGCCCCAGGCCTTGCCGTCCACCGTGGCCTGCTCCAGCCAGTCGCGCACGAATTGCTTGTCGTAGCTGGGCGGGTTGCCGCCCACGGCATAGCTCTCGACCGGCCAGTAGCGCGAGGAGTCGGGCGTGAGCACCTCGTCCATCAGCGTCAGGGTTCCGTCGGCATCGAGGCCGAACTCGAACTTCGTGTCGGCAATGATGATGCCTTTGGTCAGCGCGTAATCGGCGGCGCGCTGGTATAGCGAAATCGAGATGTCGCGCACTCGCGTGGCCAGATCGACGCCGATGATCTCGACCATCTTGTCAAACGAGATGTTCTCGTCGTGATCGCCCATCTCGGCCTTGGTGGCGGGCGTGAAGATCGGCGTGGGCAGCTTGCTGGCGTTTTGCAGGCCTGCCGGCAGCTTGACGCCGCAGACCTCGCCGCTCTTTTGATACTCGGCCCAGCCGCTGCCGGCCAGGTAGCCGCGCACAACGGCCTCGACGGGCAGGGGCTTGAGCCGCTTGACCAGCATGGCGCGATCACGCACCTGAGCCTTCTCGGCCTCGCTGCTGACGGCGGAAAGCGGGTCATCGCCGGTCAGGTGATTCGGCACGATGCCGGCGAGCTTGTCGAACCAGAACAGCGCCATCTGCGTGAGCAGCGCGCCCTTGCCGGGGATGGGCTCGCCCATGATGACGTCGAAGGCCGAGAGCCGGTCGCTGGCGATCATGAGGATGCGGTCAGCGCCGACGGCGTAGTTCTCGCGCACCTTGCCGCGGGCGATCAGGGGGAGCGAAGTGAGCGTGGATTCGAGCAGGGCGGAAGTCATGCCGGAATTGTAGGCGGGGCCAACTTGGGAGAAGCCGACGTAGCGAGCCAGAAACCGGGACTTGCCTTCGCGCTCGAAGGCGGCGGGGTCCCAGGGCTCGGGCAGCAGAGGGTTCGCCTGTTCGGCGCGGTATCGATAGACCCAGGCCTCAGCCACGCCTCCATCGAGCCGCCGCACCCGCACCTGCACGCGCTCGTAGTTCGGACCTTCGAAGGCATCGAGGCGCCGCAGGCAGGGCTCATCCACATCGAGGTAGAGCCGGCCAGTCACCGCAGCGCCGGCCGCAACGACCAGGCCTGGGTAGTCTTCGCCGTGGACCGGATGCCGCGCGTGGCCTTCAAGCAGCGCGTCAACAGCCCCAAGAGGACGGCCGCACACGCGCTCCATGATGTCGGCCCACATCAGTGAGCCGTAGGTGAAGCAGTTTGCCAAATCGGCTTTACTGGACCTTCTGCACCAACTCGCCACGCGCGTACGCAGCGGCCGTGTCCACCAGCGAGCGGGCCTTGATCTTGCCGGCCTGGCCCTCGCAGCCAAACTCCACATAGCGCTGCTTGCAGATCAGCTTGGCGGCTTCGCGCGCCGGCTTGAGCCACTCGCGCGCGTCGAACTTCTCGGGGTTCTCAGCCAGGAACTGGCGCACCGCGGCGGTCATCGCCAGCCGGATGTCGGTGTCGATGTTGATCTTTCGGACGCCGTACTTGATGGCCTCCTGGATCTCCTCGACCGGCACGCCGTACGTTTCGCGCATCTGGCCGCCGAACTGGTTGATCTTGGCCAGCAGGTCCTGCGGCACGCTCGACGAGCCGTGCATCACCAAGTGCGTGTTGGGGATGCGCGCGTGGATTTCCTTGACGCGGCCGATGGCCAGGATGTCGCCCGTGGGCTTGCGGGTGAACTTGTAGGCGCCGTGGCTGGTGCCGATGGCGATGGCCAAGGCGTCGAGCTGGGTGCGTTTCACAAAGTCGGCGGCCTGCTCGGGGTCGGTCAGCAACTGGTCGTGCGTCATGGTCGCATCGGTGCCGTGGCCGTCTTCCTTGTCGCCCTTCATGGTCTCCAGCGAGCCGAGGCAACCCAGTTCACCTTCCACCGTCACGCCCAGCGCATGGGCCATGTCCACGACCTTGCGGGTCACGTCCACGTTGTAGTCGTAGCTGGCGATGCTCTTGCCATCGGCTTCGAGCGAGCCATCCATCATCACCGAGCTGAAACCGAGATTGATGGCGCCGCGGCACACGTCGGGGCTCTGCCCATGGTCCTGGTGCATCACCAGCGGAATGTGTGGATAGGCCTCGACCGCCGCCTGGATCAGGTGCTTGATGAAGGCCTCGCCGGCGTACTTGCGCGCGCCGGCGCTGGCTTGCAGGATGACCGGCGCGTTGACCTCGTCCGCAGCGGCCATCACGGCCTGCACCTGTTCGAGGTTGTTGACGTTGAAGGCCGGAATGCCGTAGCCGTTTTCAGCGGCGTGGTCCAGCAACTGGCGCATAGAGACGAGTGCCATGGGAATTCCCCCGGGGAAGTTGAAAAGAATTCTGGGGCGCAGCGTACCCCTGAAGTTCAGGGTTTGGTGATGTAACTGCGCCGTAACTTGGCGGGATTCTAGGCGGCTCGCCCCAGGGCGGGCCGCAAGCGCCGAACTGGCGGCCTGCGGATCACCCTGTCCAGGAACAAGGGGCGCCGGCTCGCAGTGCCCTGCTGTCAGTGACGGCCGGCACTCGGCGTCATGGGGGCTGCCCTTAGGCTCGCGTAGCGCTGCGATCCGCGGTGGTTCGTGGCGCTCCCGTCAACTTCATCCGAAAGGGAGAATCCCATGACGTTGCACCCCTTGTGCAAACAGCTCGCCGCCTGCGGCGCCCTGGCCTTGCTCGCCAGCGCCGCACAGGCCGACGTCTACGACTTCGTCCTCACCGGCCCTGACACCGCAAGCTGGCAGCTTGATTCCATGCCCCGGCCGACGGGTTCGGTCGCCGGCAACAACTTCAGCATCGACGCCGCGGGTACCCGCCAAGGGTGTCAGCGGCGACATCCAGCTGAGCTTCTACGGCGCCTCGGTTGGCGGCGGGCTTTGTGCCCGCGCCTACAGTGAAGGCCTGGGCTTGAACCTGGCAGGGCCGCAGGTGTACATCGGGCCGGAGTCGTCGCCAAGCTTCATGCCCGGCACCTTCACCCTGGACGGCGTCTACACGCTGACCATCCGCGCCGCGCCGGTGCCCGAACCGGCCAGCCTGACCCTGATGCTGGGCGGCCGGGCCTGGTGGGCTTCGTCGCTACGCGCCGTCGCGCCTAGCCTCTGGGCACTGCGGGGTGGTCAAGCCACCCTGCACACCTTCAACATGTTCGTGCCACCCGGATAGCCCATCGGCTCGCCGCAGGTGATCGCATAGGTGTCACCGGGCTTGAGCACGCCTTGCTCGACCAGGATGCCCTCGGCCGCGGCCAGCGCCTGGTCGCGGTCGTCGAACTTAGGCATCAGCAGCGGACGCACATTGCGGTACAGGCACATCTTGCGCTGGCTGGCCGGCGTGGTGGTGAGCGCGAAGATCGGCACGTTGATGCGGTGGCGGCTCATCCACAGCGCGGTGGAGCCCGACTCGGTCAGCGCGATGATGGCCTTGCAGCCCAGGTGGTAGGCGGTGAACAGCGCGCCCATGGCGATGGACTGGTCGATGCGGCCGAAGGTGCGGCCGGTGAAGTCAGTGTCGAGGTTCACATCCTCGGCGCGCTCCGCCGCATGGGCGATGGCGGCCATCTGCTGGATGGTCTCGACCGGGTACTTGCCGGCGGCGGTCTCGGCGCTGAGCATCACGGCATCGGTGCCGTCGAGCACGGCGTTGGCCACGTCGCTGACCTCGGCACGCGTGGGCACCGGATTGACGATCATGCTCTCCATCATCTGCGTGGCGGTGATGGCGACCTTGTCCATCTCGCGGGCCAGCTTGATCATGCGCTTTTGCAGCGCCGGAACGGCCGCGTTGCCTACTTCCACGGCCAAGTCGCCGCGGGCCACCATGATGCCGTCGCTGGCCTTGAGGATCGATTCCAGATTCGGGATCGCCTCCACGCGTTCGATCTTGGCGATCATGGCCGGCTTGTGGCGCCAGGGTTCGCCGGCCACATTGGCCAGCTGGCGGGCCATCTCCATATCGGTGGCGTTCTTGGGGAAGCTGATCGCCAGGTACTCGCACTGGAAGCTCATCGCGGTCTTGATGTCTTCCATGTCCTTGGCCGTCAGCGCCGGCGCCGTCAGGCCGCCGCCCTGCTTGTTGATGCCCTTGTTGTTGGACAGTTCGCCACCCAGCACCACGGTGGTGTGGACCTGCTGGCCCTTGACGGCATCGACCGTCAGCACCAGCAAGCCGTCATTCAGCAGCAGGTTGTCGCCGGGCTTCACGTCGCGCGGCAGCTCCTTGTAGTCCAGGCCCACGATGTGATCGTTGCCGAGCTCGGTGCGGTCGGCATCGAGGATGAACTTGGTGCCGTTGACCAGCTCGATCCTGCCGTTCTCGAACTTGCCCACGCGGATCTTCGGGCCTTGCAGATCGGCCATGATGGCGACCTGCTTGCCGGCCTTGGCCGCCACCTCGCGCACGAGATTGGCGCGGTCGATATGGTCCTGCGCCTTGCCATGCGAGAAGTTCAGCCGCACCACATCAACACCGGCCCGGATCATCTGCTCCAGCACCTCCGGCGAGGACGAGGCAGGGCCCAGGGTGGCGACGATCTTGGTGGAACGGTTCATGGGGCTTGTCTCTCGCGGTATAGGAAGAAGTGCGGAGCATTATGGGCCGCAAAGCCCGTACTGCCCCGGTTTCAGCGAGTTACCACTGCGGCTAGCGAGCAGCCCCTGCATCCGCCACCGCCAGTGCCGTCATGTTCACGATCCGCCGCACCGTGGCCGAAGGCGTGAGGATGTGCACCGGCGCCGCCGCACCCAGCAGGATGGGGCCGATGGTCTTGCCGCTGCCGCTGCTGATCTTGAGCACGTTGAAGAGGATGTTGGCCGCATCCAGCGTGGGCAGCACCAGCAAATTGGCCGCGCCCTTGAGCGTGCTGCTGGGCAGGAAGGCCTGGCGTACGCTTTCGGACAAGGCCGCGTCGCCATGCATCTCGCCATCGCATTCCACGCCGGGATTGACGGCAGCAAACAGCTCGTGGGCGCGGCGCATCTTCACGGCCGAGGCGCGCTTGCTGGAGCCGAACATGCTGTGCGAGACGAAGGCGACCTTGGGCGGCAGGCCGAAGCGCCTGAGCTCCTCGGCCGCGAGCGAGGCGATCTCGGCCAGGGTCTCGGCGTCCGGGTCTTCGTTGACGTATGTGTCGGTCAGGAAGAGCGTCTGGCTCTCCATCATCACCGCGTTCATGGTGGCGAAATGCCGGGCGCCCGGGCGCAGGCCGACCAGATCGACCACATGCTCCATATGGCCCTCGAAGCGGCCCACCATGCCGCAGATCATCGCGTCCGCATCGCCCAGGCGCAGCGCCAGCGCGCCAATCGTGGTGGCCGAGCGGCGCACCACGGCCTTGGCCATTTCGGGCGTCACACCGTGGCGGCCCATCATGGCGTGATACGTCTCCCAGTACAGGCGAAAGCGCGCGTCGTTGCCCGGGTCCACGACGTCCAGGCCCTCGCCCACCTTGAGCCGCAGGCCGGCGCGCTGGATGCGCATGTGGATCACCTCGGGCCGGCCGATCAGCGTTGGCCGCGCCAGGCCTTCGTCGAGCAGCACCTGCACGGCGCGCAGCACGCGCTCGTCCTCGCCCTCGGCAAAGATCACGCGCTTGGGCTGCGCCTTGGCCGCGGCAAACACCGGGCGCATGAACATGCCGGTCTGGTAGACAAAGCGACTGAGTTCCTGGCGGTAGGCTTCGAGATCCGCGATGGGCCTGGTGGCCACGCCACTCTCCGCAGCCGCCTTGGCCACGGCCGGCGCGATGCGCAGGATCAGCCGCGCGTCAAACGGCTTGGGGATGATGTAGTCGGGGCCGAAGGCCAGCTCCTGGCCGGCGTAGGCGGCCGCCACCTCGTCGCTGGTCTCGGCCTTGGCCAACGCAGCGATCTCGCGCACGCAGGCCAGCTTCATTTCCTCGGTGATCTTGGTGGCGCCGCAATCGAGCGCGCCGCGGAAGATGTAGGGAAAGCACAGTACGTTGTTGACCTGGTTCGGATAGTCCGAGCGGCCGGTGGCCACGATGCAATCGGGCCGGGCGGCCTTGGCCAGTTCGGGCCGGATCTCGGGCTCCGGGTTCGCCAGCGCCAGGATGATGGGCTGTTGCGCCATCGTGCCGACCATCTCCTGCGTGAGCACGCCGGCGGCAGAGCAGCCGAGGAACACGTCGGCATCGCGGATCACCTCGGCCAGCGTGCTGGCAGAAGTCTTCTGGCAGTAGCGCTGCTTGGATTCATCGAGCCTGTCTCCGCGGCCTTCGCGGATCACGCCCTTGGAATCGACCGCGTAGATGTTCTCGCGCCGCACGCCCAGGCCCACCATCACATCGAGGCAGGCAATCGCCGCCGCACCCGCACCCGAGGCCACGAGCTTGACCTTGCCGATGTCCTTGCCCACCAGCTCCAGGCCGTTGAGTAGGGCTGCGGCGCTGATGATGGCCGTGCCGTGCTGGTCGTCGTGGAAGACGGGGATGTTCATGCGCTCGCGCAGCTTCTTCTCGATGTAGAAGCACTCGGGCGCCTTGATGTCTTCGAGGTTGATGCCGCCCAGCGTGGGCTCCAGCGCCGCGATGATGTCCACCAGCTTGTCGGGGTCGCGCTCGGCCAGCTCGATGTCGAACACGTCGATGCCGGCGAACTTCTTGAACAGGCAACCCTTGCCCTCCATCACCGGCTTTGCGGCCAGCGGGCCGATATCGCCCAGGCCCAGCACGGCCGTGCCGTTGGTGACCACGCCGACCAGGTTGCCGCGCGAGGTGTACTCGGCCGCCAGCGTCGGGTCGCGCTCGATGTCCAGGCAAGGATAGGCCACGCCCGGTGAGTACGCCAACGAGAGATCACGCTGGTTGGACAGCGCCTTGGTCGGCGTGACGGAAATCTTGCCGCGCGTCGGCGCGCGGTGGTAGTCGAGCGCGGCTTCGCGCAAGGCGGCCTCGGCCGGCGACAGGGGCGCGTTCGAAGGCTGGTGCTCCATGTCTGGTCTCCTCGTTCTTTTTGGGAACGGTGAGATTACGCCGATAGGTGCCGCCTGGCGATGCCCCAATGCTTGGCCGGCATGCCGGCTTGGCATGACGCAGGCGAGTTATTTTTTGTAGCGCGGCTGGTAGAGCTGGACCTCGAAAGCGCCCGGCACCCGCATGTACGTCACCAGCCCATACCCGTGATCCTCGACGGGACCGTTGAAGGCCACGCCCCGGCCCTGCAGCTCGGCCACGGTGGCGTGGATGTCGTCGCAGTAGAAGGAAATGTCGGCCGTGCCGGAGGCCGGCTTGCCGCCCTCGGTCGGGTGCACGCCCAGATCGGCCTCGGGCGCATCGAAGATCAGCCAGCCGCCGCCCACGTCGTTGGCGGGCAGCTGCAGCTTGTCGCGGATGAAGGCGCGCAGGGCCTCGGCTTCATCCGAATAGAACATGGCGTGCATGCCTTTGATCATGGCGGCGGCTCCTTGTCGAGCATGGCTTCGCGGCGCGCGAGGCTTTCGGCGGGCCAGTATTGATCGCGGTCGTAATAGACCTCGACGGCCGGCGTCCCCATCGGCAGCACGACCCAGGGCTGCTTGCTGCGCGTGAAGATGTGGATGTCGGGCGGCATGAGGTCGGGCTCGTCCAGCGTGCCCACGCGCACGAACTTCACGCGCCGGCCGGCGCCGGCGTAATGGCTCCACAGCGCCACGCGGCAGTTCGGGCAGCGTGCGATCAGTTGGCCGGCGCCGCTTTCGCTTGGCGTGTCAATCAGCTGCGGTTCGATGCCGAGGTTGAACACCCGATCCGACTCGATCATGGCGTTGAGCGCAAAAGCCGCTCCCGATTCGCGCTGGCACCAGCGGCAATGGCAGCAGTGGACGAAGAGCGGCCGGCTCGTCAGCCGGTAGCGCACCTGCCCGCAATCGCAGCCGCCCTCGAACATGGCTGTTGCTGCTCAGCCCGCTGCGCGCTTGGCCAGGATCTCGAAGGCCGGCAGGGTCTTGCCTTCCAGCACTTCCAGGAAGGCGCCGCCTCCGGTGGAGATGTAGCCCACGTCCTTCTCGATGCCGTATTTGGCAATCGCCGCCAGCGTGTCGCCGCCGCCGGCAATCGAGAAGGCATCGCTGGCCGCGATGGCACGGGCGATGGTTTCGGTGCCATGGGCAAAGGCGTCGAACTCGAACACGCCGACCGGGCCGTTCCAGACGATGGTGCCGGCGGCCTTGAGTTGCTCGGCCAGGATGGCGGCAGTCTTGGGGCCGATGTCGAGGATCAGGTCGTCTTCGGCCACGTCGGCCACGGCCTTCACGGTCGCTTGGGCATCGGCGGCAAAGCGCTTGGCGCAGACCACATCCACGGGGATGGGCACGGCCGCGCCGCGGGCCTTCATGGACTCGATCACGGCCTTGGCCTCGCCAACCAGATCGGGCTCGGCCAGCGACTTGCCGATGGGCAGGCCCGCGGCCAGCAGGAAGGTGTTGGCGATGCCGCCGCCGACGATCAGACCATCCACCTTGCTGGAGAGCGCCTGCAGGATGGTGAGCTTGGTCGAGACCTTGGAGCCGGCCACGATGGCCACGAGCGGACGCCTCGGTGCGGCCAGGGCCTTTGTGATGGCGTCGATCTCGGCCGCCAGCAGCGGGCCGGCGCAGGCGATCTTGGCGAACTGGGCGATGCCATAGGTCGTGCCTTCGGCGCGGTGGGCGGTGCCGAAGGCATCGTTGACGTAGATGTCGCACAGAGCAGCCATCTTGCGTGCAAGCTCTTCGTTATTTTTCTTCTCGCCCTTATTGACCCGGCAGTTCTCCAGCATCACGAGCTGGCCCGGCGCGACACTGACGCCGTCCACCCAGTTGGCGACCAAGGGAACCCCGTTTTCGTATGGATGGCCCAGCAGTTCGCCCATGCGCTTGGCCACGGGTGCCAGCGAATCCTCCGGCTTGAACTCGCCCTCGGTCGGGCGGCCCAGGTGCGAGGTGACCATCACCGCGGCGCCGGCCTTCAAGGCCATCTCGATGGCGGGCACCGAGGCGCGGATGCGCGTGTCCTCGGTGATGTGGCCCGCGTCGTCCTGCGGCACGTTGAGGTCGGCGCGGATGAAGACGCGTTGGCCGGCAACTTGGTCGGCGGCGATCAGGTCGGTGAAGCGGAGGACATTCATGGTGAGGCAGGCTCGCAGGGTTCAAAAAGAAAACCCCCCGAGCTTACCAACCCGCGGTTACCGCGGAGCTTCTTCAGTTCAGCTTCTTGACCTTGCCGTTGCCGGCGATGGAGGTCGAGATTTCCGGCGAGCCGACATAGGCCACATCGCCCGAACCGGCCACCGAGATGCTGAGCTTCTTGGTCGCGTTGATCTCGGCGTCGCCGCTGCCGGCGATGCTGACCTTGGCTTCCTCGGCCTCCATGGCGCGCAGCTTGACGTCGCCCGAGCCAGCCACCGAGACCTTGAGCAGGCCGGTCTTGCCCGAGCCCGACACATCGCCGCTGCCCGAAACCGAGATGCCCAGGCGCTCGCTCTGCAGCTGTTCGAACTTGAGATCGCCGGAGCCCGAGATGCTCACCTCGACCGGGCCCGTCTTCATCGGCTCGACCTTCACGTCGCCCGAGCCCGCCACGGAGACCAGGCGCAGCTGCGGCATGTCCAGCACCAGCTGCGGCGTGTTGGTGGCGCTGATGTTGTAGCCCTTCTTGACGCCGACTTCCAGCGTACGACCGTGGCTGCCGTCGACGATCCTGGTTTCGATATAGGGCAGCAGGTTCTTGTCCGTCTTGATCTCGACCTTGGAGACCGAGGCCTGGCGGATCAGCACCTTGAAGCCGCCCGTCATGGAGACGCCGTCGAAGGCGCCGGGGTCGCGGGTTTCGCTGGCGATCTCGCCCGAACCCTTGACGCGCTCGCCACCGCCCCAGTTCCAGTCCCAGCCGGCCTGTGCGGTGTTGGTGATCATGGCCGTGGCGGCGATGGCGATGGAGGCAAGGAAGAGGCGGCGTTGTTGCATGGCTGAGCTCCTGTGTTGTTGACGGAGCGCATGATGCTCAAGCCGCCCGATCAGCGGAAGGCTGCTGCGACAGGCTGCAGGATCGGCGGTGCGATTGGCGGCTGCACGGGATTTGGCGGTTAGGTAAGCTGGCCGGACGAATCGAACAGACAAGGACCTGAGATGGCACACAGCCTCGCAAAAATCTCCTCGATGCGCCAGGCGTTCCGCGAGCTTCATCACCAAGCCGGCTGCTTCCTGATTCCCAACCCCTGGGACGTGGGCAGCGCCCGGTACCTGCAGGGCCTCGGATTCAAGGCGCTGGCCAGCACCAGCTCCGGCGCGGCCTGGTCCATGGGGCTGCCCGACAACCGTTTGCCCCGCGAAGCCGTACTGGCGCATCTGGCGGAGCTCGTCAATGCGACCGATCTGCCGGTGAACGCGGACTTCGAGGGCGGCTTTGCCAGCGATGCCGAGGGCGTTCGGGAAAGCGTCCGCCTGTGCGTGGCGACGGGCGTTGCCGGGCTTTCCATCGAGGATTCCACCGGCGATCCGGCCTCGCCGCTGCGGCCGCTGGACGAAGCGGTGGCGCGCATGAAGGCCGCGCGGGCGGCGATTGATGCAGCGGGCGGCGAAGTGCTGCTGGTGGGCCGGGCCGAGAATTTCATCAGCGGCCGGCCGGACCTGGCGGACACCATCACCCGGCTGCAAGCCTATGCCGAGGCCGGCGCGGATGTCCTGTATGCACCGGGCCTTACCAGCCGGGAGCAGATTGCCGCGGTCGTCGTGGCCGTCGCGCCCAAGCCGGTGAACCTGCTGGTGGGCGCGGCCAGCGAGCTGACGATGGACGACATCGCCGCGCTGGGCGTGCGCCGTGTCAGTGTGGGCGGTGCGTTAGCGCGCAGCGCCTGGGGCGGCTTCATGCGTGCGGCGCTGGTGCTCCAGGAGCAGGGCCGCTTCGACGGGTTTGCGAATGCGGCCTCGGGCGCGCAGCTCAACGGCTTCTTCAACGCCTTCAGGGATTCGCAATGAGCACGGTGCCGATCTACATCGCCGCCGGCGTGCGCACGCCGTTTCTCAAGGTTGGCGACGCGTTCTCGCACCTCGACGCCATCGGCCTTTCGGTGCCGGTGGCGCGAGCGATGATGGCCAGGCTCGGCACCGCACGGCCCGACTTCTTCGTCTGGGGCACGGTCATCCCGAACCTGACCTGGTCCAACATCGGACGGGAAGTTTTGCTCGATGCGAAGCTCGACGCGACGATTCCCTCCTATTCGACGGTCATGGCCTGCTCCACCTCGATGGTGGGCGCCTTCCAGGCGGCGGGGATGATCGACGGCCGCGCGCGCCAGCTGGCGCTGGTCGGCGGTGTGGAGAGCATGAGCCGCGTGCAGATCGGCCTGGGCCAGAACCTCTCCGACTGGCTGCGCGATTTCCAGGGCGCACGCAGCATCGGGGAAAAGCTGCGTGAGCTGGGGAGGCTGAGCCCGAAGGATGTGCGACTCTGGATTCCCAAGGTCGCCAACCGGACTTCGGGCATGAGCATGGGCGAGCACACCGAGATCACCGCCAAGCAGTGGCAGATCTCGCGCGAGACCCAGGACGCCCTCGCGCTCGAAAGCCATCAGCGCGCCGTCGCGGGCTGGGAGGCGGGCTTCTTCAATGACCTGGTGATGCCTGTGGCCACGCCCAGCGGCGAGATCAGCCAAGACAAGCTGCCGCGCAAGAGCACCTCAGCCGCAATGCTGGCGGCCTTGAAGCCGGCTTTCGACAGGACCTCGGGCCTGGGCACGCTCACGGCCGGCAACTCCTCGCCGCTGACCGATGGCGCAGCGGCCGTCTGGGTGGGCTCGGAGGAAGGCATGGCCACGCTGCCCGCGGGCACGCCCGTGGCGCGGCTGGTCGACTGGGAGCTGGCCTCCGTCGATTTCAAGGTCGAAGGCCTGCTGATGGCGCCGGCCTTTGCCGTGCCGCGCCTGCTGGCGCGCCATGGCCTGCGCTATGAAGACATCGATCTCTGGGAGATCCACGAAGCCTTCGCCGCCCAGGTCGCCTTCCATCTGAAGGCCTGGGAGGACGCGAGCTTCCTGCGCGAGCGGGTCGGGATCGAAGCCACTTTCGGCGCCTTCCCGCGCGAGCGCATGAACCCGAACGGCGGCTCGGTCGCGTTGGGACATCCTTTCGGCGCCACGGGGGCCCGCATCCTGAGTCAGGCGGTGAAGGAGCTGGCGCAGCGCCCCAAGGGCAGCCGGGCCATCGTCAGCATCTGCGCGGACGGCGGCCTGGGCACCGTGGCCTTGCTGCAGAGCTGACGGGCATCACGCCTAGCGAGTCTTGGGCTTGTCGGCCTTGGCGTCTGCTTTTGCGTCGGGCTTGCTGTCCGCCTTGGCGTCTGCCGGCTTGGTCTCGGGCTTGGCAGCGACCTTGCTGTCCACCATCGGGTCGGGCTTGTCGCCGGCTGCTTCATCGGCCGAGTCGCTGTTGGGCGCCACCGACGAAGCACCCGGGCGCGGCAGCACGGCCGGCGTGCCGGCGAGCTTGTTGTCGCGCATGTACTGGTCCATCTCCATCCAGCCAGCAAAAACCGAGGCCTTGTGCGCCTTGGGATTGAGGATGTAGCAATCCTCGATGGCGCGCATGGCGTTGCGGCAGGCGCCGCCAATGGCCTTGCCCTCGGCCTCCTTCTTGGCCTGCAGCGTGGCCGGCGTGTCGATGCCCAGCTGGTCGCAAGCCGCCAGGGGCAGCAGGAAAGGGAGGGTCAGGACAAGGCGCTTCATGTGTCGGTATCGACCGATAAAGCTCAAGCTTTAGCCATGTCCATCAGGCGGGCGACCCGCTCCTCGGTCGAAGGGTGGGTGCTGAACAGGCCGGCCAGGCCGCCACCGTGCAGCGGATTCATGATCATCATCTGCGCAGTTTCGGGGTGCATTTCCGTCGTTTCCAGCGGGATGCCCTGGGCCAGGCGGTGTATCTTGGTCAGGGCCGAGGCCAGGGCCGCGGGGTCGCCGGATATCTCGGCGCCACCGCGGTCGGCTTCGAATTCACGCGCGCGGCTGATGGCCATCTGGATCAAGCTGGCGGCCAGCGGGGCGAGGATGGCGACGGCCAGGCCCAACAGCGGGTTGCTGCGGCGGCCCTCCTCGTCTCGCCCGCCGAAGAACATCGCGAAATTGGCCAGCATGGAGATCGCACCGGCCATGGTGGCGCTGACGGTGGAGATCAGGATGTCGCGGTGCTTCACGTGGGCCAGTTCATGCGCCATCACGCCGCGCAGCTCGCGCTCGCTCAGCGCGCGCAGGATGCCGGTGGTGGCGGCCACGGCCGCGTGCTCGGGGTTGCGGCCGGTGGCAAAGGCGTTGGGAGCGTCCTCGTCGATCAGATAGACGCGCGGCATCGGAATCTGCGCACGCTGGGCCAGCTCCTGCACCAGGCCGTAGAACTGCGGGGAGCTGCTCGCGTCCACCTCGCGGGCGCGGTACATCTTCAGCACCATGGTGTCGGAGAACCAGTAGCTGAAGAAGTTCATGCCCAGCGCCACGATCAGGGCGATGGTCATGCCGTTACGCCCGCCGATCATGGCGCCGATGGCCATGAACAGGGCGGTGATGGCGGCCATCAGGACCGCGGTCTTGAACAGGTTGAACATCTCAGCTTTCCTCGAACAACGCAAAGCCCTCACCTGGGGCCACGGGCCGCGATTGCAAGAAGGCTGCGGCCGGCAGGCGCTTGGCACCGGCGCGCTGCAGGTCGGTCAGCAGCAGCGCGCCCTTGCCACAGGCGACGGTAACACCGGCCTCGGAAACGGCCAGCACGCAGCCGGGCTCGCCCTGGCCCGCCACGACTTGCGCGCGCCAGATCTTGATCGTCTCGCTACCCAGCTCGGCCGTGCCGCCCGGGAATGGGTCGAACGCGCGAAGGCGGCGCTCGATCTGCGCAGCGTCCTGGCGCCAGTCGATGCGGCTCTCGGATTTTTCGATCTTGTGGGCGTAGGTGATGCCCTCGGCGGGTTGAGGCGTGCGAACCAGATTCGGTGATTGCAACGCGCTGACGATCATGCGGGCGCCCATCGCCGCGAGCTTGTCATGCAGGCTGGCCGTGGTGTCCGCGGGTGCAATCGCCAGCCTGTCGATCGCCAGCATGTCGCCCGTGTCCAGGCCCGCGTCCATCTGCATGATGGTGATGCCGGTCTCGGCGTCGCCCGCCTCGATGGCGCGATGGATGGGCGCCGCACCGCGCCAGCGCGGCAGCAGCGAAGCGTGGATGTTCATGCAGCCCTTGGCGGGCAGCTCGAGCACCCATTGCGGCAGGATCAGGCCGTAGGCGGCCACCACCATGACGTCGGGATCAGCCGTTAGCAGGGCCTCGCGCGCCGCGGCGGCGTCAGCGGCGTATTTGCCGTCGAGCTTGAGGCCCTGGGGCTGCGCGACCTGGATGCCATGCCGCACAGCCACCTGCTTGACGGCCGATGCCTGCAGCTTCATGCCCCGACCCGCGGGGCGATCCGGCTGGGTCAGCACCAGCGGCACTTCAAACCCCACCGCGAGCAGCGCCTCCAACGCGCTTGCCGCAAACTCCGGCGTGCCAGCAAAAACCACGCGCATCAGAACTTCCGATGGGGTTGTTCGTCGCGGGCCTTCTTGACCATCTTGGTCTTGATGCGGTCGCGCTTGAGCGGGCTCAGGTACTCGACGAAGACCTTGCCCATCAGGTGGTCCATCTCGTGCTGCACGCAGACAGCCAGCAGGCCTTCGGCGTCGAATTCATAGGGCTGGCCGTCACGGCCGATCGCACGCACCGTCACACGGGCGTGGCGCTGCACCTTGTCGTAGATGGTGGGCACGGAGAGGCAGCCCTCCTCGCCCTCGGCCATCTCTTCGCTCTTGGCGATCAGCTCGGGGTTGATCAGCACGCGCGGCGCATCGCGGTCCTGCGAGGTGTCGATCACGACCACGCGCTGGTGCACGTCCACCTGCGTGGCGGCCAGGCCCACACCATCGGCTTCGTACATGGTCTCCAGCATGTCGTCGATCAGCTGGCGGATGGTTTCATCCACCTCCACCACCGGCTTGGCCACCGTGTGCAGCTTGGGGTCGGGGTACTTGAGAATGTTCAGGATCGCCATAAATCTTTGCGGGGCTGCGTTGTGGGTATGACACAACGGCTGTTTGTAAGTGCTTGCAAGAGCGGAAAGTGCACGGGGCGCTTCATTGCCGCACCCCCTGAATGGGGGCAGAATCCGCGGCAAGTCCAGGGGGATTTTCGCCGATCTGCAATGTCCGGGAACAAGCAACGGCCAAGCCCTCCAAAGAGCCCCAAAAATAACCGGCCACGCCCCTGTGCGGGAGAGAGTGCTTCGATGCCCCTGTCGATCTCCATTGATTCGTTTCGCGCGCCTCGCAGCGTGATCGTCGCGGCCATCGGCCTGGCAGCGGGCTTGGCGGCCGTCGGCAGCCAGGCAGCCACCTACCCTATCACCCCCGATCAACGGGCCACGGCCGAACGCGTCGCCCAGATCGGCGTGCCGCTGTCGGAGCTGGCCGAAAACGCCCCCGACAGCTACACCATCAAGTCCGGCGACACACTCTGGGACATCTCCAAGCTCTTCCTCAAGAGCCCCTGGCGCTGGCCCGAGCTCTGGGGCATGAACAAGGCCGAGATCGCCAACCCGCACCTGATCTACCCGGGCCAGGTGCTGATGCTGGTGAAGATCGATGGCCGTGCCCAACTCAAGCTGGCGCAGGACCGCACAGGCTCCAGCGCTTCCGGCGTGATCAAGCTCTCGCCGCGGGTGCGGGCTTCGGACGTCGGCAACGGCGCCATCCCCAGCATCCCGCTGCACCTGATCGAGCCCTTCCTGACCGAAGCCGTGGTCTTCGACACCGATGAGCTCGACAAGGCCCCGCGCATCGTCGCCACGCCCGAAAACCACGTGCTGCTGACCAAGGGCGACCTGGCCTATGCGCGCGGCGATTTCGGTGGCGCCACTGACTTCCGCGTCTTCCGCAAGGCCGTGCCGCTGCTCGATCCGACGACCCACGAGATCCTCGGCTACGAAGCCAGCTACGTGGGCGCAACCCAGCTGATGGCGCCTGCAGAGACGCGCAAAGACGCCAAGGGCAAAGAAGAAATCGTGCCGGCCACGCTGAAGCTGCTGACCTTGCGCCAGGAAGCCGGCGTGGGCGACCGCCTGGCACCCACGCCCGCACGAGACTTCGTCGGCTACACGCCGCATGGGCCGGACAAGGACATCCGGGGCCAGATCATCTCGGTCTATGGAGAGGCGCTCAACGCCGGCCAGAACCAGGTGGTGGCGCTCAACCGCGGCAGCCAGGACGGCCTGGAGCGCGGCCATGTCCTGGCCCTTTGGAAGGCCGGCCGTACCACGGTTGACGACACCAATGGCCGCAAGACGGACATCACGCTGCCCGACACGCCCAGCGGCCTGCTGTTCGTGTTCCAGACCTACAGGCGCGTGTCCTACGCCCTGATCATCAGTGCCAGCGATTCCATCAACGCCGGCGACCGTTTCACCCCTCCTTGAGACATTGGCAGCGCGCTGCAGTCTGGCGCCATGGAACACGAAGAATTTGCCGCCTGGTTGCGGCTGCTTGAAACACCAGGAATTGGCCTGGAATCGGCGCGCCAGCGCCTGGCGCCGGCCGGCTCGCTGCATGCCGCGGCTGCGCAGCTTCCGCCGCCTCCCGCCACCCTGCCCGCGCTGATCGAACGGACCTGGGCCTGGCTGCAGGAAGACGCCAGCCACGGCCTGCTGGCTCTGGGTGATGCCGACTACCCGCAAGCACTGCTGCAGACGGCTGACCCGCCGCTGCTCCTCTACCTCTGGGGCCGCCGCGAGCTGCTGGGCACGCCGATGCTGGCCATCGTCGGCAGCCGCCATCCCACGCCTCAGGGGCGCGACAGTGCCGAGCTGTTCGGGCGCGAACTGGCCGCGGCCGGGCACACCATCGTCTCGGGCCTCGCCCTGGGCGTGGACGGCGCGGCCCATGCCGGCGCCTTGGCCGCCGGCGCCACCATGCTCAGCGCGCTGACCGTGGGCACAACCATCGCCGTGGTCGGCACCGGGCTGGACCAGATCTACCCGCGCCGCAACACGCGCCTGGGCCACGAAATCGTCGACCGTGGCCTGATGATCAGCGAGTACTCGCTGGGCACGCCGCCGCTGGCGAACAACTTTCCGCGCCGCAACCGCATCATCGCGGGGCTCTCGCAGGGCTGTCTGGTGGTGGAGGCGGCGCTGCAATCGGGTTCGCTGATCACGGCGCGCCTGGCCAGCGAAGCCGGCCGCGAGGTTTTCGCCATCCCCGGCTCGATCCGCTCCCCGCTCAGCCGCGGCTGCCACGCCCTGATCCGCCAGGGCGCCAAGCTGGTGGAAACGCCGACCGACGTGCTCGAAGAACTGCCAGCAGCCAACGCCTTGACGCCGACCGGCTCCTGGGACGCCGAACCGCTGCTGAGCCCGCCGCAGCGCCGCTTGCTGGGTCTGATGGGTTATGAGCCGGTAAGCCTGGACGAGCTGCTCAACCGCGGGGCCGGCACCAGCGCCGAGGTGAACGCCCAACTGCTTGACCTGGAACTGGCCGGCCAGGTGGCGCGTCTGGCGGGGCAGTTATTTCAACGCCGCGTGACAGGCTGAACAAGCCCGTGTTTTCGCTGGGATTTCATCGCGATGGGGTCATTGGGGGCTCGGTTATCATCGCGCCATGTTCGACGTCCTGGTCTATCTCTACGAAACGTACTGGCGCCCGGACGCCTGCCCGGACCACGCCCAGCTAACCCGCAAGCTCAGCGCCGTCGGCTTCGAAAACGAGGAAATCCAGGAAGCCCTGTCGTGGCTGGACGGCCTGGCCGAAGCGGCCGAGTCGCACCACGGCGAGCAGGGCGCGCTGAGCCTGCGGGTGTATTCGCCCACCGAGCTCGATCACCTGGGCGAGCCCTCGGTCGGTTTCATCAGCTTCCTCGAATCCGCCGGCGTGCTGCCACCGCCCATGCGCGAGATGGTCATCGACCGCGCCATGGCCATTCCCGGCGCACCCATGGACCTGGAAGACCTCAAGATCATCGTGCTGATGGTCTTCTGGAGCCTGGGCGAGGAACCGGATGCGCTGATCCTCGACGAGCTCTTCGTCGCCCCCGAGGATCGGCTGATTCACTGACCCCTCAGGGCGCGCCCAGCGACTGAGCCAGCCGCTGCAGGTTTTGCGGCACCACGTGGATCATGCCGCCGCGCGGGCTGTCGATGTCGACGATCAGCAGATAGGCGATCGAGAAGACCACGGGCAGCACCCGCAGCAGATCCGCACGCTTTCGAGCCCGCTCGCGCCCAGCCCGACCAGAGCGTTGCAGCACAGCGCCACGGCGGGTATCAGGCTCCAGGCGGCAAAAGGGATGCGGTTCCACCAGGCGGCCTTCGTGTAGCCTTCCGAATTCAACACATCGTTCATGCCGGCCACCGCCAGCGCCACCACCGCGTTGGGCTGTGACTGCGCAGCCGGCCGCACGGCCGACCACAGGGCGTCTTCCATCCTGTCGGTTTCGGTGGCCAGCGAATGCAGCTGCGCCTCGTCGTGATCCAGGTAGAACACGATCCGCAGAGCCAGATAGCGGCGCAGCAAGGCTCGCACCTTGCCGGCGTCCTCGGCGCCCAGCAGATCGGCACGAAGGCATGCCGTGCCGATCGCATTGGCCTCGGCCTCCGCGTAGTTCTTGCGCTGGTCGTAGCGGTTCCGGGCCATGGAAAAGGTGAAGCCGATGATCAGCCCCAGCACGTTCAAGGTGGCGGCCGGCACCACGCCGAACTGCTCGCGGGTTTCGGGCTCGACGGCGCGCCGGCCGCCCATCCACGCGCCGGCATGGGCCACCGCCACCATGACAGCAAACGAGAACAGGGCGAGCAGGACCGGATAGTCCATGACGACGGCGACGTCGAAGGGCGGGCTCATGGTGCGGGCTCCGGTCGTTGATCAGACACAGAGCGGCAGGATAGTGAATGCAGGAGCCGCGGGCTCCTGGCTGGGTCAAGGCACTAGCTGAGCAGCCGGCTCGGATCGACTTCCAACTTGGCCAGCGCCGTCCGTGCGGCCTTGACCGTCAGCGCCTCATCCTGTGCAGGCTGCAAAAGCCCGGCCTGCAGGAAGGACGCCATGCGGCTGATCTGGAACAGCACGCCACGGCCCTGCGGCGTGACGAAGAGCGCCAGGTTGCGGCGCAGGCCGCGCCACGCGAGCTGGACCACTTCCACGCGGCCGCGGTAGTCGAGCTTGTACCAGCCGCCCACAGGCAGCTCGCGCGCCCAGGCCAGCATGGCCGGCGTGGGGGCAGCGCCGCCCTCGGCCACCACTTCCATGCCTTCGGATTCGTGGCCGGAGAGGTCGCGCATCAGGCTGTCGTTGATCTCCACCTCGTCGCCATCCTCGGGCAGCAGGGCTTCCAGAGTTTCGAGCTGCTCCATCAGCTCGTCCAGGCGCTCGCGCGGGATGGTGGCGGTCTTGGCGGTGAAGGCGGCGGCCAGCGCGTTGTTGAGCTCGCGCACATGCTGGTCCTGCTTGTCGGTGGACAAGCCGGCGTGGCTCATGCCGTCGCGCAGGGTCTTGAGCAGGGGCGGCAGGCGGCGGATGACTTCGGCGCGCTCGTCGCGCGAGACCTTGGCGCTGGCGGACCAGATCAGGTCGGCGGCGGCGCGCTTCATGGCCTTGGTGACATCGCTCTGGGCGCCTTCGCGCATGGCGGTCACAGCCAGCACATCGGCCCAGACCTGGAACAGGAACTCGCGCACGCCATCCTGCACCGGCACCTCGTTGAGCATCTTGCGCAGCTCGATGGTGAACTGGATGGCCATGGTCTCGCGCTGTTCGATCTGCTGGGCCAGCGAGACGCCCTTCATCGAGGCCTGGTTTTCCTTCTCGAAGTAATGCGCGAGGAACTTCTCGAACTCGGTCAGCACGGTGGCGAAGACGCGCCGGCCGGTGTCGGGATAGGCCTCGACCACCTGCACCACGCGCTTGATCTCGCGCTCCAGCGCGACGTTGACCGAGCCGTCGGCGTTGGCCGAGCCGGCAAAGCCCATCACGCAAGCGCCCATGCGGTCGATCAGCTGGCGGGCCGGATGGTCGGTGGCGGCAAAGAAGTCAGGCTCGCTGACGGCCACCCGCAGCACAGGCATCTGCAGCCGCGCAAACCACACGCGCACGGCAGCGGGGATGCGGTCTTCGGTCAGGATGCTCTGGAACATCATGGCCACGATCTCAATGGTCGCGCGTTCGGCCGGCGTGTCGGCCGCCTGCTTGAGCACCTGCTTGAAGGCCTGGTTGCGCGCACGCAGCTCTTCCAGGGCCTGAGGCGCTTCATGGACGTTGATGATGACGTCGCCCGAGCCTTCAGGGCGGCGCTGCAGCACATCCTGCGCATGGCGGATGGCGGCGGTGAGGCGCGGCGAGGCCTGCATCGTGGCTAGCGGCGGCGAGCCCGAAGCAGGCATGGTGGCCATGCTCGTCGCGCGCGCCACCAGATGCGGCAGGACGGGTGAGGCCGAGGCCGGGATGTCCTGGAAGGCGGTGGGCGCGTAGGCCGTCGGCGAAACCGGCGCGGCGATGGCCGGCGGCGCCGTGTAGCCCGGAATATGCCGGCTCAGCACCATCTGGAGCTGGGCCATCACCTCGGCGGCCTGCGAACTCGCCAGGCTTTGCACGGGTCCTGCAGCCGGTGCGGCACCAGCAGCGCCAGCAGCCCCCACGGCCAAGCGCATCGCCGGCGCCGGATAGCCACCGCCTCCGCCCCCTTGATGCACGGCCGGCGCCGGGCCGCCCATGGTGCCCGGGTTCGACGGCATGCCGCTGGGCATGGCGCCCGAGCCGGTGATGGCGCCGGGCGAGCGCCGGATGAAAGGGCGCAGATCCACCTCCGGCAGCACGCGCTGCGCCACCAGCCAGCGGTTGACCTCGTGATAGGCCTCGCCGATCAGGCCGGAGAATTCTTCGTGCAGCTCGGTCTGCAGCATGTGCCAGACATGGACGTCGAGACCGCTGCGGTTCCAGGCATCCAACACCAGGTCGGCAATCACCTGGGCGCGCATCAGGTCGTTGGGCGCCAGGTCGTCCTGCGCCTCCAGCATCTGCATGCGGGTGCGCAGGTCGGTGAACTCCCAGGTGGCCTTGTCCATCATGGCAAGGCTCAGGCGGGAGCCGGTGATCTGGCGCTCGATGGTGTCGTCGTCGACGAGGCTCATGCGGCTGGAGCCGCCGGACTCGGCCCGCACCGGCTCGGGCACGCCCTTGACGGCCGCCAGGCGCAGGCTGGAGATGAAGCCCGACTGCCAAGCCTGGCCACGCCGGTTCCACGTTTGCACCGCGTCGCGGCGCGCCACCATCACGGGATATTCAGCCGGCGCCAGCAGCAGCTGGGCGGCGGCGTTGTTCAGGGTGCTGACCACATGCACCATGCCGCGCACCAGCGACTCCAGGTAGACGCGCCGCGCCTGAATGGCCAGGGCTTTGTTGCGGGCGGCGTCTGACATTGAAAATGGACTGGGCTTGGGGGTGTGGTGCTTGATTTGACTCTACACCACGGCGCCGGCGTTCGGATCGTTGGGGTCGTCCTTGGACAACGTTGCTTTTACCAAGTCTTCACGCTTCACGCCCAGCCACATCGCGATGGCGGCCGCCACGAACACCGAGGAGTAGATACCGAAACAGATGCCGATGGTCAGTGCGACTGCGAAGTAATGCAGGGTCGGGCCGCCGAACAGCAGCATCGAGACCACCACCAGCTGCGTGCAGCCGTGGGTGATGATGGTGCGGCTGATGGTGCTGGTGATGGCGTGGTCGATGACCTCGTGCGTGTTGAGCTTGCGGAATTTGCGGAAAGCCTCGCGCACCCGGTCGAAGATCACTACCGATTCGTTGACCGAATAGCCCAGGACCGCTAGGACCGCCGCCAGCACCGTGAGCGAGAACTCCCACTGGAAGAAGGCGAAGAAGCCCAGGATGATGACCACGTCGTGCAGGTTGGCGATGATGCCGGCCACGCCGAACTTCCACTCGAAGCGGAAGGCCAGGTAGATCACGATACCGATGACGACGAAGATCAGGGCCTTGGCGCCGTCCCAGGCCAGCTCGGCACCGACGGCCGGGCCGACGGCTTCCGAGCGGGTCAGCGTGACCGGCTCCTTGTCGGCCACCGAACAGACCTTCTTGCTGACGGACTCGCCTTTGGCCGTCACGCTGTCGCGCTGAGCCACCACGCCGCTTTCGGCCTTGCACAGCTCGCCGAATACCTGGTCGGCCAGTTCGGTGGGCTTGACGTCGGGCTTGATCGGCAGGCGGATCATCACGTCGCGCGACGAACCGAAGTTCTGCACCTGCACGTCGGCCAGGCCCATGTGCTCGATGGTCGAGCGCGTCTTCTCGATGTCGGCCGCCTGGGCGTACTGCACTTCAAGCAGGGTGCCGCCGGTGAACTCGATGGAGAAATGCAGGCCGCGCGTGACCAGGAAGAACACCGCGGCGGCAAAGGTGATGAAGGAGATCGCGTTGAGGACCAACGCGTACTTCATGAACGGGAGGTCCCGCTTGATTCGGAAGAGTTCCATGCTTTAAGCCTCCTCGGCAGTCTGTGCGGGCGTTGCCGGCTGGTCGCCCGTGGGCTTCCAGATCTGGCCGATCGAGATGCTCTTGAGCTTCTTCTGGCGGCCATACCAGAGGTTGGCCAGGGCGCGCGAGAACACGACCGAGGAGAACATCGAGGTCAGGATGCCCAGGCAGTGCACGACGGCAAAGCCCTTGACAGGGCCCGAGCCGAAGGCCAGCAGGGCCACGCCGGCGATCAGCGTGGTGACGTTGGAGTCCAGGATGGTCGCGAAGGCCCGCTCATAGCCCATGTTGATGGCGGCCTGCGGGTTGGCACCACCGCGCAGCTCTTCGCGGATGCGCTCGTTGATCAGCACGTTGGCGTCGATGGCCATGCCCAGCACCAGGGCGATGGCGGCCATGCCCGGCAGCGAGAGCGTGGCCTGGATCATCGACAGCACGGCCACCACCAGCAGCAGGTTGAAGGCCAGGGCCAGCGCCGAGAAGGCGCCGAACAGCATGTAGTACACGCACATGAAGGCGGCCACGGCCAGGAAGCCGCCGACCACCGAGTGAATGCCCTTGGCGATGTTCTCGGCACCGAGGCTCGGGCCGATGGTGCGCTCTTCGATGATCTCCATCGGCGCGGCCAGCGAGCCTGCGCGCAGCAGCAGGGCCGTGTCGGCCGCTTCCTGCGTGCTCATGGCGCCGGTGATCTGGAAGTTGCTGCTCAGCTCGGAGTTGATGCGTGGCGCGGTCACGACCTCGCCCTTGCCCTTCTCGAACAGCAGGATGGCCAGACGCTTGCCGACGTTGTCGCGCGAGACGTCCTTCATGATGCGGCCGCCCTTGGCGTCCATCGTCAGGTTGACCGAGGGCTGGTGGTTCTGGTCGAATCCGGCCTGGGCGTCGATCAGGTTGTCGCCCGTCACCACCACCTGTCGCTTGACGATGATGGGGCCGAAGCCGCGGTCGATGTAGCGCTCGGTGCCGAAGGGCACGGGGCCGGCGCCGCTGATGGCGGCCTGGGCCTCGGCGCTGTCGTCCACCATGCGCAGCTCCAGCGTGGCGGTGCGGCCGATGATGTCCTTGGCCCGCGCCGTGTCCTGCACGCCGGGCAGTTGCACGACGATGCGGTCGGCGCCCTGCTGCTGGATGACGGGCTCGCTGGTGCCGAGTTCGTTGACGCGGTTGTGCAGCGTGGTGATGTTCTGCTTGAGCGCGGCGTCCTGCACCGCCTTGGCGGCCGCAGGCTTGAGATTGCCGACGAGCGCCAGGGTTTCGCCCTCGCCCACCTCGGTCCAGATCACGTCGTTCAGCGCGTTGTTGAGCACGTCCTCGCCGGCCTTGCGGGTCTCGGCATCGCGGAAGGAAACCTGCACCGCATCACCCTCGCGGTTGATGCCCGAGTGGCGGATGTTCTTGTCGCGCAGCAGAGTACGCACATCGCCGACCAGGGCATCGGCCTTCTTGGTCAGCGCGGCCTTCATGTCCACCTGCATCAGGAAGTAGACACCGCCGCGCAGGTCCAGGCCCAGGTACATGGGGAAGGCGTGCAGCTTGGCCAGCCACTGCGGCGAGCGCGAGAGCAGGTTCAGCGCCACGATGTAGGTCGGGTCGCTGCCTTGCGGATTGAGCGCGGCGCTGATCGCGTCCTTGGCCTTGATCTGCGTGTCGGTGTCGCCGAAGCGGGCCTTGATCGAACCGCCGTCGAGCTGCACGAAGTCGGGCGTGATCTGCGCCTTCTTCAGCGTCTCGTCGATGCGCGCCACCAGCGCGTCATCGATCTTGACCGTGACCTTGCTGGAGGAAACCTGCACAGCCGGTGCCTCGCCAAACAGATTGGGCAGCGAGTAGATGGCGCCAATCAGGAAGGCGATCACGAGGACCACGTACTTCCACAGCGGATATCGATTCATGGGAACTCCCTCAAGAGGGCACGGGCCGATTCAGCATCGGCCCGTGTTCTGGAAAAGCCGGGGACGGCTTGTTACTTGACCGTGCCCTTGGGCAGCACTTGCGCCACGGCGCCACGTTGGATCTGCAGCTCGACACCGTTGGCCACTTCCAGGCCGACGATGCTTTCGCCCACCTTGGTGATCTTGCCGATCACGCCGCCGGTGGTGACCACCTCGTCGCCCTTGGCCAGCGCCTCGATCATGGACTTGAGCTCCTTCTGGCGCTTCATCTGCGGACGGATCATGATGAAGTACATGACAACGAACACAGCCACCAGGGGCAGCAGGCTCAGCAGGCTTGATTCGGAGCCCGCAGCGCCGGTGGCGGTCTGGGCGTAGGCAGTGGAGATGAACACTTGAAATTCCTCGAATGGGAGGCTCGCAAGCCTGAAGGGCCGTGAGCAGTTGAACCGCGGATTGTAAGCTGGCGCTTTTCTAGAGCTTCGCCCTCGAATACGATGGGGCGATGAGCACGGCACCAAGCATCTACGTGGGGATCGGCGGCTGGAATTTCGAGCCCTGGCGGCAGACCTTCTACCCCCCGGACTTACCCGCAGCCCGCGAGCTCGAATGGGCCAGCCGGCAGCTCCCGGCCATCGAGATCAACAGCACCTATTACAGCTCGCAGAAACCCAGCACCTTCGCCAAGTGGCGCGACGCCACGCCCGAAGGTTTTGTCTTCAGCGTCAAGGCCTCGCGCTTTGCCACCAACCGGAGCGTGTTGGCCGAAGCCGGCGAATCCGTGCAGCGCTTTGTGGAGAGCGGCATTGCCGAGCTGGGCACCAAGCTCGGCCCCATCGTCTGGCAGTTCGCGCCGACCAAGCGCTTTGATGCGGCGGATTTCGGCGCCTTCCTGGCCCTGCTGCCCAAGAGCGTGGCCGGACTGCCTTTGCGGCACGCCCTGGACGTGCGGCACGAGAGCTTCCGCTGCGAGGCCTACCTGGCCCTGGCCCGCCAGCATGGCGCCGCCACGGTGTTCACCGAGTCCGACGACTACCCGCCGATTGCCGACATCACGGGCGACTTTGTCTACAGCCGCGTCATGCGCACGCAAAGCGAGTTGAGCGAAGGCGTGCCTGCAGCGACGCTGGATGCGCTGGCCGCGTGTGCCCAAAGCTGGCGAAATGGCGATGAACCCGCGGGCCTACCGCGCGTGGGCGCGCCCGCGCCCGCGCTGGCGAAGGCGCGCGACGTGTTCATGTTCTTCATCAGCGGCGCCAAGGAGCGCGCACCAGCCGCCGCGATGGCCTTGATGCGGCGGCTTTGAAACCTGCGGGCGCGCAAGCCGACAACTACTTCTTGTCGCTGCTCTTGTCGTCGGCCTTTTCGTCCTTGCCGTAGGACTTGTCGTAGCTGGCGGCATCCTTCTTGTAGCCGGGCTTGCCCGCGGCGCTTGGATAGGCCGCCATCACGCGCGCCGGGTCCGCGGTTTCCAGATAGGCCGAGTACTGCTGCTCCGTGCACTCGGACTTGGCGCCGCTGTAGCTGCTCTTGTCGTACGAATCCTTGGAGTACGAGTCCTTGGCGTATTCCTTCGACGCGTCCTTCGAATAGGCGTCCTTGCCCTTGTACTCATTGGCGTAGTACTTGGCCGCGCACTCGCCTCGCAAGGCGGTGATCTCCGGGCTGTAGTACGGGGCGTCCGCGGCCATCGCTGCACAGCCAAGCGTTCCGAAAGAGAAGGCAATCAGCAAAGTCTTCATGTCCAGTCCTCCACACACGCAATCGGGCCACGAGCGTAGTCCTGCGGTTCACATAACTCCACATTTCAGCGCATACCCGCGTCGTCCACGGGGTTTACCCTCGATCAGAAAATGTCTGGGCTGCGGCCGACAATCGCGCCATGCCCGGACTCGCCCCTGCCCTTGAAATCGACGGCGCCCTCGCCCGCATCACCCTGCGCCGGCCGCATCTGGCCAACCGCCTGGAGCTGGCCGACCTGCAGACCCTGCGTGCCCAGCTCGACGAGATCAACAAGACGCCGGCCGTGCGCGTGCTGCTCCTGGCGGCCCAGGGTAGGCATTTCTGCAGCGGCTTCAACATCCATGCCGCGCCGGGCGTGGACGCGGGTGCGCTGTTCGAGCGCCTGAGCGACGACTGGGAAGCCGCGCGGCCGGTGACCGTGGCCGCCATCCAGGGCGGCATCTACGGCGGGGCCACCGACCTGGCCCTGGCCTGCGATTTCCGGCTCGGCACGCGGGCCTGCGAGATGTTCGTGCCCGCCGCCCGACTGGGCCTGCATTTCTATCGCGGCGGCATGCAGCGCTATGTGACGCGGCTCGGGCTCTCCTGGGCCAAGCGCGTGCTGCTGGCCGGCGAGACGCTGGATGCCGAGGCCATGCTTGGCAGCGGTTTTCTTGATCGCCTCTCGCCCGATGCAAGCGACCTCGACGCGGCCGTGAACGCCCTGCTCGAACAACTGCTCGGCATGGCGCCCCTCGCGCTCCTGGGCATGAAGAAACACCTCAACGCCATTGCCCGCGATCAGCTCGTCGAGGCCGATCTGCAGGCCGATCTGGCGCGCGCCAACGCTTCGGCAGACTTGGCAGAAGGCCTCGCCGCCTGGGCCGAAAAGCGCAAGCCACAGTTCGGCGGAAACTGAGTACAGAGCATCCCTAGGGAGGCTCATCGCACAAATGAGGGAAAATAGGGGGGTACGCCGAGCATTGGCCCGGGTCTGGATCGGGGAAATCCAGCACCAGGGTCGCGGCAAGCCATCACTCAAACTCAGGATCAGACCAGCGTGGCCACCAAGGACAGCACCAAGACGACCATCGAAGCCGATGGTCTGCGCTACCGCTCGAAAGCACCGGGCTCGCCCTTCGCGGCAACTTCATCCTTCGGAGCAGCGACCATGTCCTGCTTCCTCTGTGGAAAGCACCGCCCTCGCGCGATGCTGAAGTCCAAGAAGCTGCTGGGCAAGTCCCAGCCCGTGTGCTCGCCGTCCTGCAAGGAACTGGACGCGCAGCTAGCGAAGTGATGAGGCGCGCGCGCTGGCGATCCAGGTCGCCAAACGCGCCGCTTCAGCTTCGCTCATGCAACGCAGCGGCAGGGGCATCGCGCCCTTCGCGCTGCCCAGCAGCCAGCCACGCCTAAAGCGCTTGATCGTCGTGATCTCGGCCCAGGGCTTGTGCAACTGGCCGGTCTTTGCGCTGCGCTCGATGCCCTGTGCGTCGATGCGAAAGCGGCAATCACCGACCCGCCACAGCTTGTAGCGAAAGATCGGCCAGGCGCAGCAGGCGACCAGGAGCTTCTCGATGCGTCGCATGCGCCGAAAAGGCCTGCCCTTGGCGCGCCGTTGCCCCGCGATCTCGCCGGCCGCATAGGGCAGGATGAAGCCGAGGTATTCATCGAAGCGGTAGTGAACATCGAACTCGATGTACTCGGGCCTGGCCTCAAACTGCTGCTTCAAGACGAGCTCCTCGACCCGCGCACGCGCCGGCATAACGACCGACAGCTCGGGCACCTCACGCTGGCGGCTGGCTGGCTTGGGGTGAATGAAAGTGCCGATCATCGTGACCGGCACTTGGCGCCCGCCGGCGCGCCTTCAAGCCCCGGTCAAACCCTGAAGCAGCGCCCGCAGACCGCCCGGTAGCGCGCATTGCCGCCGATCTCGACCTGGGCGCCTTCGGTGACCTTGCGGTTCTCCGCATCCACGCGCATGTTCATGGTGGCGCGCCGTCCGCAATCGCAGATCGTGCGCATCTCGTCCATCTCGTCGGCCAGGCCCAGCAACGCGGCCGAGCCTGGGAACAGCTCGCCACGGAAGTCGGTGCGCAGGCCATAGCAGATGGCCGGCACGTGGCGCACATGGGCGATCTCGTGCAGCGCCCAGACCTGCGTCTTGGTGAGGAACTGCGCCTCGTCCACAAGGATGCAGGCCACGCCCGGATCGGCCAGCAAGTGGGCCAGGAAATCCGTCTCGGGCGTGAAGGTCTCGACCTGCCTTTGCGGCCCCAGGCGCGAAGTGATGAAGCCCTGGCCGTAGCGATCATCGACGGCGGCCGTGTAGAGCCGCACCTTGTGCCCGCGCTCTTCGTAGTTGTGGGCCACTTGCAGCAGCGCAGTGGATTTACCCGCGTTCATCGCGGCGTAGCGGAAGAAAAGTTTGGCCATGGTCGTCTCGGGAGAGGCGCGATTGTCCACGCATTCGCGCCCCCGCCCGTACCCGAAAGGGCCGCCGCGCCGGGCCGCCCCAAGTAAGGCCCGCAGCCGATGTCCATGCCGGCTCACGCCTGCATGGGTCGGCGCCCTATCGGGGGGCCGCTCGCGTACCCGCGAGCAGGGGGGCAGGGTTCATACGTAGCCGTTTCAAACAACATCCCCGGGCAAGCCATGTAGCGGACTGTCACTGGGGACGACTATGCTCACCAAAGCAGTAAGGATCCTTCACTTCAACGGACCACGGATGAGCAAAGACACTTTCACCGCCGTCAGCAACGACGGACTGCGTTACGAGTCCAAACTGAGCGGCTCGCCCTTCCTCGGCAGCGGCCACACCCGCTCCTGCTTCAAGTGCGGCAAGCACCGCCCGCCCAGCAGCCTGCAATCCAAACGCGTACTCGGCCGCACCGAAGTCGTCTGTAAACCGGCCTGCGAACCCAAACGCTGAACCCCTTGCCCCCAACGCCGGCGCCCGCGGTGCCGGCGGTTCCATGAAGAAGTCGCCTTCCGTCGCCTCTCCCGAAACCGTGCAGCGCGCGCTGCCGCAGCAGGAGCGCGCTGCGCGCACCGTGGACCTCATCCTGAGCGTCACGGCGCAGCTGCTTGAAGAAGCCGGTTTCGAAAAGCTCAGCACCAACGCCATCTGCGAGCGCGCGGGCCTCACGCCGCCCGCGCTCTACCGCTATTTCCCCAACAAGTACGCTGTGCTCAAGGCCCTGGGCGAACGCCTGATGGCCTCGCAGAACGCCGCCTTGGTCGGCTGGTTTTCCGCCGATTTCACACCGCAGACCTTCCGCGAAAGCCTGGCCCAGATGCTGCTGGAGCAGCACCGCATTACACAGGCGCAGGCCGGCGGTGGCTGGATCATGCGCTCGCTGCACTCCTCGCCCTTCCTGATGGATGTGCGGCTGCGCTCGAACCTGCAGGTGGTGGACGGCCTGCTCGAATGGCTGGTCCAGATCAATCCGCAATTGGACGTCGAGGCTGCGCGGCTCAAGGTCCGCATCGCGGTCGAAGCGGGCTATGCGGTGATCGAATGGCTGTCCGACGAGCCCGAGGCCAATGCGCAGGCGGTCTGCGATGAAACGGCCACGATGCTGGCCGGCTGGCTCAGTCCTCTGCTAGGTTAGAGCTGTCGGCCCCTCGTCCCCGAATACGCGGTCGATCCTCCAAGGGGATGCGTCAAGTGACGACGAGGCTTTCTTCTTTGAGGCGGCCTCTCGCCTCTTCAAACTCAGGCAGCACCGAACGCACGACCGACCAGAAGGCCGGGCTGTGGTTCATCTCGCGCAGATGCGCCAGTTCATGCGCCACCACGTAGTCGATGATGGACGGCGCGTAATGGATCAGCCGCCAGTTCAGGCGGATGGTGCCGTCGGCGCTGGCGCTGCCCCAGCGCGTCTGCGCGGAAGTCAGGCGCATGCGGACCATGTTCACCTTCAGCAGGGCCGCAAAGTGCGCGCAGCGCGGCTCGAAGTCGGCGCGCGCGCGGCGCTGCAGCCAGGCCTGTACGGTGTCGCGCACCTGCTCCTCGCCGGCCTGCGGCGGCAGGCCCACGCGCAGCACGCGCGCGGTTTCGTCGAAGTGCACGCCGGTCTGCATAACGTCCAATTTGAGCGTCAGGCTCTCGCCGAGGTAAGGCAGGCTGGCGCCATCGCACCAGCGGATGCGCGCGGCCTCCAGCCTTTCAGCGCGCTCGCGCTGTTCGACCAGCTTGCGCAGGATCCAGTCGCCCTTGGATTGCAGCGCGCGCTCAATGTCGATCAGCGTGACCCAGCGCGGCGCGCTGACCGCCAGGCCCTCGGCACCGACCACGAAGCCGATCGAGCGCCGGCGCGCACGCTTGAGCTCATACGGCACCCGATGCACGCCAAGCAGAACCTCGCGGCGAGCGCGCGGGTTGGCGGGGGCAATGTCGGGGCTGGGTGGTACAGCCTCGGGTTCGGCGTCGAACAGCGAGAGCTGTCGATCTTGCAGGAGGTTGGCCAGGCGCTTCAGCATGAAGCCGCTTTATACGCTTCCGGGTCGAGCCTGCGCATCTCTGCTTCGATCCAGGCCTCGACTTCGCGCATCAATTCACCGGCTTCACGGCCTTGTGAAGGGATGGGCTTGCCCACGGACACGTCGATCACGCCGGGCCGCAGCAGAAAGCTCTTGCGCGGCCAGCAGCGCGCCGAGGTGGCCGCGATGGGCACGACCGGCACGCCCGTCTCCACGGCCAGCCGCGTGCCGCCGGTCTTGTACTCGCCCTTCTTGCCGCGCGCGATGCGCGTGCCTTCGGGGAACATGATGACCCAGATGCCCTGGGCCGCCAGCCGCCGCCCTTGCGCGGCCACCTTGGACCAGGCTTGGCTGCGCTTGCTGCGGTCGATGTGGATCATGTCCAGCCGCGCCATCGCCCAGCCGAAGAAGGGGATGTAGAGGAGCTCGCGTTTGAACACATAGGCCAGCGGATGGCTCATCAGCGCGGGGTAGGCAAAGGTCTCCCAGGCGCTCTGGTGCTTGGACAGCAGGATCACGGCCGAAGTCTTCTCGCTTTGCGTGGGCAGATGCTCCATGCCATGCACGCGCCAGCGCACGCCGCAGATGTAGCGCGCGCCGAGGATCGAGATGCGCAGCCAGAATGCGCAGGTCCAGTAGACCGGGTCGCCGCGCACAAAGACGGACAGCACGATGGCCGCGATGGCCACCGGCACGACGGTCACCGCCATCCAGAGTATGAACAGCGCTGAGCGCAGCGCAGACAACAAGATCAATTGAGTTCTCCGTGGTCGGTATCGGGGAGCAGGACCTCGCCGCGCGCATCGGCGCGGGCGCGGCGCTCCTCGTGGATCAGATGGTCGGTAAAGTCGCTCAGCGAGGCGTGCACCAAGGTGCCCGGCACCTGCGCCACAAGCTCCGCGAGCTCTTCATCACTCACGCCGGCCAGGCGGTCGCCACGCACGAGGTGCGGCTTGCAGCCGGCGGCCTGCGCCGTCTGCAGGTCGCGCAGGGAAGCGCCCACCATGTGCACGAGCGCCAGGTCGTCGATGCCGAAGCGCTCGGCAATCTTCTCGATCAGGCCAGGCAGCGGCTTGCGGCAGTTGCAGCCTTCCTCGGGGGTGTGCGGACAGAAGAAGGCGGCGTCGAGGCGGCCGCCTTTCTCCGCTAACAGCTGATTCAAGCGCATGTGAACGGCATTGAGCGAAGCCATGTCCACCAGGCCGCGGCCGATGCCAGCCTGGTTGGTGGCCATCACCGTGTGCCAGCCCGCGTGGTTGAGCCGCGCGATCGCCTCCAGCGCGCCGGGCAGCGGCTGCAGCTCTTCGGGCGCCTTGACGTGGTCGTCGCGGTAGCGGTTGATGGTGCCGTCGCGGCCGAGGATGACCAGCTTCATCCCGTGATTGTGTTCGGCGCGGCTCGGCATCGGTAGTCCTTCAGGTGGCCAGGCGTGCGAGGTCCGCAACCCGGTTCATCGCATCGAACAGGGTCTTGAGCAGGCCCAGGCGGTTGGCGCGCAAGGCCGGGTCCTCGGCATTGACCATCACGCCGTCGAAGAAGGCATCGACCGGCGCCTTGAGCGAGGCCAGCTCGCGCAGAGAAGACGCGTACTCGCCCTTGGCGAAAAATCCATCGGCCAGCGGCTGCGCGGCCTTGAGTGCCTCGGCCAGTTGCTGTTCGGCAGGCTCCTTCAAGAGCGCCGCATCCACACGCGCTTCCACCACGCCTTCGGCCTTCTTGAGGATGTTGCCGATGCGCTTGTTGGCCGCAGCCAGCGAGGCGGCCTCGGGCAGCGCAGCGAAGGCACGCACGGCCTCCAGCCGCAGCGCTACGTCGGCCAGGCGCTGCGGGCGCAGGGCCAGCACGGCATCCACTTCCTGCGCGCTGTAGCCCTGCTCGCGCAAGCTGCCTGCGAGGCGGTCAGAGATGAAGTCGGCCAGCGGTGCACTCGGGTCCTGGATCAGGGCGCCGAAGGCCGGCACGGCGGCGGTCAGTAGCGTGTCGAGCGCGAGCTTGGGCGCACGCTCGGACAGCATGCGCACCACGCCCAGCGCATGACGGCGCAGCGCGAACGGGTCCTTGTCGCCTGTGGGCAGTTGGCCGATGCCGAACAGGCCGAGCAAGGTTTCGAGCTTGTCGGCCAGCGCGACCACGAGGCCCACGTCATTGCGCGGCAGCTCGTCACCGGCAAAGCGGGGCTTGTAGTGATCCTCGATGGCCTCGGCCACGGCGTTCGACAAGCCGTCATGACGGGCGTAATAGCCGCCCATGATGCCTTGCAGCTCGGGGAACTCGCCGACCATGTCGGTCAGCAGATCGGCCTTGGCCAGATGCGCGGCCTGATCCACTTCATCGGCATCCACGCCGAGCATGCCGGCGATGGATTTCGCAATCGCGCGCACGCGCTCCACGCGCTCGCCCTGCGTGCCGAGCTTGCCGTGATAGACAACCTTGTCCAGGCCCGCAACGCGCGCAGCGAGCGGCTTCTTGCGGTCCTGGTCGAAGAAGAACTTGGCATCCGACAGACGCGGGCGCACCACACGTTCATTGCCGCCGGTCACGGCGCCCGCATCCGCCGGGCGGATGTTAGAGACGACGAGGAACTTGTTGGTCAGCTTGCCCTCGTTGCCCGGTGATGTGTCGAGCAGCGGGAAGTATTTCTGGTTGGCCTTCATCGTCAGGATCAGGCATTCCTGCGGCACGGCCAGGAACTCCGGCTCGAACTGGCAGGCCAGCACGTTGGGGCGCTCGACAAGGGCCGTCACTTCATCGAGCAGGGCCTCGTCGTCGATGGGCTTGAGCCCACCGGCCGCAGCCGCAAGCTGGCGCACGATCTCGGCGCGGCGCTCGGCGAAGCTGGCGATCACGGCACCTTGCTCGCGCAGCTGCGCTGCGTAGCTGTCGGCGCTTTCGATGCTGATATTTTCAAACGCAGATTCAAAGCGATGGCCACGCGTTTCGCGGCCCGACGTCAGGCCCAGTGCGCTGATGCTGACGACTTCGCTGCCATGCAGCGCGATCAGGCCATGGGCGGGGCGCACGAACTTGACATCGCTCCAGCCGTCGGCCAGCTGATAGGTCATGACCTTCGGGATCGGCAGCCCGGCCAGCGCTTCATCGAGCGCTTTCTGCAAGCCCTCGGCCAGCGTGGCACCAGCCACCGTGGTCTTGATGAAAAGCGCCTCGGCCTTGCCGTCGGCGGCGCGGTAAGCCTGGGCGGCGGCTTCCGCGGCCAGGCCCATGGAGCCGAGCTTCTTGATCAGTGCCTGGGTGGCTTGGCCCTGGGCATCGAGGCCCACACTGACGGGCACGAGCTTCTTGGTCTCTTCGCGATCAGCGGCCTTGGGCGCGACATCGCTGACCAGCACGCCCAGACGACGTGGCGAGGCATAACTCGTGACTTGAGCGGTAGCAGCAGCCAGCCCTTGAGACTTGAGGCTCTCGGCCAGCACCGACGAAAAGGCCTCGCCCAATTTCTTCAGTGCCTTGGGCGGCAGCTCTTCAACGAACAGTTCAACAAGCAGGTTCTTCGTCATGGCTCAGGCGGCCTTCTTCTTTTCGATCTGGGCAATCACTTCATCAGCCCAGGCCTTAGGCGCCATCGGGAAACCGAGGCGCGCGCGGCTGTCCACATAGCTCTGCGCCACGGCGCGGGCCAGGTTGCGGATGCGGCCGATGTAGGCAGCGCGCTCGGTCACGCTGATGGCGCCGCGGGCGTCCAGCAGATTGAAGCTGTGGCCGGCCTTGAGCAGTTGCTCATACGCGGGCAGCGCGAGTGACTGCTCCATCAGGTACTTGCTCTGCTTCTCGTGCGCGGCAAACGCCGTCAGGAGAAACTCGACGTCACTGTGCTCGAAGTTGTAGGTCGATTGCTCGACCTCGTTCTGGTGGAACACATCGCCGTACTTGAGGCCCGGCGTGTACTCGAGGTCGTACACCGACTCCACGCCCTGCAGGTACATGGCCAGGCGCTCCAGTCCGTAGGTGATCTCGCCGGTGATGGGCTTGCAATCGATGCCGCCGACCTGCTGGAAGTAGGTGAACTGCGTCACCTCCATGCCATTGAGCCACACCTCCCAACCGAGGCCCCAGCAGCCGAGCGTGGGGTTCTCCCAATCGTCCTCGACAAAGCGCACGTCGTTCTTCTTCAAGTCGAAACCGAGTGCTTCGAGCGAGCCGAGGTAGAGCTCCAGGATGTTGGCCGGCGCGGGCTTGAGCACGACCTGGTATTGGTAGTAATGCTGCAGGCGGTTCGGGTTCTCGCCGTAGCGGCCGTCCTTGGGGCGGCGGCTCGGCTGCACATAGGCGGCCTTCCAGGGCTCGGGGCCGAGCGCGCGCAGGAAGGTGGCCGTGTGGCTGGTGCCGGCGCCGACTTCCATGTCGTACGGTTGCAGGAGCGCGCAGCCCTGCTTGGACCAGTAGTCCTGCAGGGTCAGAATGATTTGCTGAAAGCTCAACATGGGAGAGCGGCCGGGGAATATGTTGGGAGAAGAAAGAGCGGCCCGATTCTACGGGGCGCGTTTGCGCAAGCCCGCTGCGATCAGCAGAGCCAGCGCGAAAGTGAGCAAGGGCCAGAGCCCGCAAGCCGCCAGCCAACGCGCGTAGGGCGTGCTACCGCGACGGCCTTCAACCTCGGCCTCCAGCACGCCGCGCGTGGCCGCGGGCAAGCGCGCGGTGACGCGGCCCTGCGCGTCCAGCACAGCGGTGGCGCCGGTGTTGGTGGCGCGGATGAAGGGCCGCTGGAACTCCAGCGCACGCATCTGAGAGAACTGCAGATGCTGGTCCTGCACCATGAAGGTTCCGAACCAGGCGAGGTTGCTGACGTTGATGAACACGTCCGCAGCTTCGGGCCCCTGGACAGCGCTCTTCACGAAGTCCTCGCCAAACAGATCCTCGTAGCAGATCAGCGTGCGCAGGCGCAGCGCCCCGACCTGGAAAGGTGCCTGCACCTGGCCGGTGACCTGGTCCTCCATCGGGATGCCCATCAGGTCGACGAACCAGTGCAGGCCGGTGGGCACGAACTCGCCAAAGGGCAGCAGATGGCGCTTGCCGTAGGCATAGACACCCGGCGGGCCCATCAGCACCATGGAGTTCACATAACCCGCCTTTTCATCGCCAAGAAAAGTGCCCATCAGCAAGGGGCGGCGCGCGGCGGCGGCCTGCAGGCGCGCCACAGCCTCGGGCGGCAGCACGTCCCAGGGCAGCGGAACGACCGTCTCGGGCGTCACCACCAACTGGCCACGCGCGCTCTCGATCTGGCGCGTGAGCAGCTCCAGATTGGCGTCCATCAAATCGGGGTTGAATTTTTCGTCCTGCTTCACGTTGGGCTGCAGCAGCGAGACCTTGAGCTTGCCGGCGCTCACGGTGAAGTCCTGCGGCAGAAACTGGCCCGCCACGATCAGAACCAGCACGGCGGCAACGGGCCGCCAATTCAGTTGCGCCAGCGCCGCTGCAGCAGCCGCTGCCATGGCGGAGATGCCATACACGCCGACCCAGGGCGCAAACGCGGCCAGCGGCCCCACCGTGTGCGCGTAGCCGCTGGCCATCCAGGGAAAGCCCGTGAACAGCGTGGCGCGTGACAGCTCCGCCAGCAGCCAGCAAGCCGTGAAGAGCGCCGTACGGGCCACGGCACCGCGCCCTGCCGAGAGGTGGGCCATAACGGCCATCATCAGCGCATAGTGCAGGCTCAGGAACAGCGCCAGCAGCAGCACGGCCAGCACGGCCGCCATGGCCGGAATGTGGCCGAAGTCGTGCATGCTGATGTAGAGCCACCACAGGCCGCTGCCCAGCCAGCCGAGGCCGAAAGCAAGGCCCAAGGCCGCCGCACGTCGCGGACTGCTGCCCTGCACCAGCCCCGCCAGCGCAGCCAGGGCCAGCACTTGCAGGAACCAGAATTCGGTCGGCGCGAAGGCCGCCGTATGCAGGACACCGGCCGCCAGCGCAGCCGTCAGAGCCCAGCGCGCCTTCATCAGGCGTCGTCAGTGCCGCTGTCGCGCGTCACCTTGAACCAGCGCACCGCACCACCACGGGTCAGCATGACGACAAAGCGCAGGCCGCCCACGATCACAGCCTCGCCGCGCCGCGGCACATGGCCGTGCTCGTGGGCCACCAGTCCGCCGATGGTGTCGAAATCCTGCTCAGGCAGCTGGGTGTTGAAGGACTCGTTGACGGCGGCAATGCCTGCATCGCCGGCCACGCGCTGGCTACCGTCGGCCAGGGTGTAGATGCCGGCCTCGCCGTCTTTTTCATCAAACTCGTCCTCGATCTCGCCGACGATTTCTTCGAGCACGTCCTCAATGGTGAGCAGGCCGGCGGTGTTGCCGAACTCGTCGATCACGATGGCCAGGTGGTTGCGGTTGGCGCGGAAATCGCGCAGCAGCTCGTTCAGGCCCTTGCTCTCGGGCACGAAGACGGGCGCACGCAGCAGCGTGCGCAGGTTCAGCTCGGGCGCACGCTGCAGCTTGAGCAGATCCTTGGCGAGCAGGATGCCGATGATGTTGTCGCGCTGGCCTTCAAAGACCGGGAAGCGCGAGTGGCCGGAATGGATGACGACGTGCAGCAGCTCGTCGTAGGGCGCCTCGATGTCGAGCAGATCCATGCGCCGGGCCGCCACCATCACGTCACCGGCGGAGAGTTCGGCCATGCGCAGCACGCCTTCCAGCATCTGGCGCGATTCGGGCTCGATCAGCTCGCGCTTCTCGGCGTCGGCCAGGGTTTCGATCAGCTCGCTCTTGGAATCCGGACCGGGGTGGAGAAACTCCAGCATGCGGTCCAGGAGGCCGCGATGCGCCACGACAGGCTTGTTGGCACCGCTGCGCGGCGAGGGTCGACTGGGCTGGGGGTCGGACACTGGGATCGGTGCCGGAAGTTGTGAAGGGTGCAGAATAACAAATCGCGTGTGACACCCTCTTGTGCCCGCGCGGCTCGCCCCGATCTGGGGCCGATCTGTTTTCAAGGTTCCTCGCTATGTCTAACGGTCTGATTCCTGCCACCATCCTCACGGGATTTTTAGGTTCCGGCAAAACCACCCTACTCAAGCGCGTGCTCACCGAAGCCCACGGCCAGAAGATCGCCGTGATCGAGAACGAATTTGGCGAGGAGGACATCGACACCTCGATCCTGATGGTGGAGACCAAAGAGCAGATCATCCAGATGAACAACGGCTGCGTCTGCTGCACCATCCGCGAGGACCTGCGCACCACGCTCAACGACCTGGCCGAGAAGCGCCGCAAGGGCGAGCTCGATTTCGAGCGCATCGTGATCGAGACCACCGGCTTGGCCGACCCCGGCCCGGTGGCGCAGACCTTCTTCATGGACGACGAGATCGCCGAGAGCTATCTGCTCGACTCCATCCTGACCCTGGTGGACGCGGTGCACGCCGATGCGCAGCTCAACACCCGCCAGGAAGCGCGCCGCCAGATCGGTTTTGCCGACCAGATCTTCATCAGCAAGACGGACCTGGTTGACGGGGACAAAGTGGATGCTCTGACCCACCGCCTCAAGCACATGAACCCGCGTGCCCCGATCCAGGCGGTGCATTTCGGCGAGGTGGCGCTGTCCAAGGTCTTCGATCTGCGCGGCTTCAACCTCAATGCCAAGCTGGAGATCGACCCGGACTTCCTCAAGGCTGACGATCACGACCATGATCACGGCCACGATCACCATGCACATGACCACGATCACGATCACGATCACGAGCATGGCGAACACTGCGACCACCCGCACCACCACCATCATGACGACGACGTCAAGTCTTTTGTTTTTCGCGCCGACAAGCCTTTCAACCCGGCCAAGCTGGAGGACTTCCTCGGCGCCATCGTGCAGGTCTACGGCCCCAAGATGCTGCGCTACAAGGGCGTGCTCTACATGAAGGGCACGGACAAGAAGGTGATCTTCCAGGGCGTGCACCAGCTGATGGGCTCGGACCTGGGCCCGAAGTGGATGCCGGCCGAGAAGAAGCAGAGCAAGATGGTCTTCATCGGCATCGACCTGCCCAAGGACATCCTCATGCAGGGACTGGAAGGCTGTCTCGCCTAGGTGTAAAACGCCGGATTGCCTACAGCGCCACGTTGTCGCAGCGTTGCTAATCCACATGGCTACAATCCGCCGCGCCCGAACCCTGGGACGGCCAGAGGTATAAAGCCTGAGCGAGGAGAGAATCGTGAGCAAGACCCCAGCCCCCAAGACCGCTGCGGCGCCCGCCAAGAAGGCCGCCAAGCCCAAGGCAGAAGCCGCGGCGTCCGCCGTGGCCATGCTGGAGCCCGCGCCGCCCGCAGCAAACCGCTTTGCGGACCGTTTTGCGCCGCCCAAGCCGCCCACCCGTCAAATGAACAGCAGCAGCACCGTGATTGAAAGTCCCCGTCCCATGGCCAAGGCCGACCCCAAACTTGCCAACGCCTGGAAGAGCAAATCCGGCGCGGAGCTGACCGACGCCGAAGTGTTGGCCATGCCCGAGACGGAGTACATGAATGCCAAACAGATCGAGTTCTTCCGCGCCAAGCTCACGGAGCTGAAGGACAGCGTGCTCTCCAACGCCGGCGAGACCACCGAGCATCTGCGCGAAGACACCTCCATCGTCCCCGACCCAGCCGACCGCGCCACCATCGAGGAAGAGCATGCCCTGGAGCTGCGCACGCGCGACCGCGAGCGCAAGCTGCTCAAGAAGATCATGCAGTCGCTGGCCCGCCTGGACAGCGGCGAATACGGCTATTGCGACGAGACCGGCGAGCCCATCGGCCTCGGCCGCCTGATCGCACGGCCCACCGCCACGCTGTCGCTTGAAGCGCAGCAGCGCCGGGAGCTCAAGCAGAAGATGTTCGGCGACTGAAGACTGAAACATCACCCCCGATTGAGAGCCCAGCGCCAATGAGCGACCCCAAGGAAGCGAAGGACGGCAAGGACGGCGAAAGCTTCTTCCGCAAGGTCGCGCGCTTCGTCGCCAACCCGACCACCGACTGGGCCGAGATCAACTCGCGCCAGGACGATCCCGAGGGCGATCTGGCCAAGGCCGAACTGCGTGCCATGGTGGAGCGCAAGCGTCGCAATGATTTCGTGCGCAAGCGCGAGCTCGACATGCTGCGCCGCATTCGCCGCGAAGGCCTCTCGCCCGAGCAGCTGGCCGCCCTGGGCGCTTCCTCCTCGCGCCTGGACGAGATGGAGCGCGGTGTTGGCGTCAACAGCGAGATCAACTCCAAGATCGATCCGCGGGTCAAGGACAAGATCAACGAGATCGAGCAGCAGATGGTGGGCGAGTCCTACGCGCCCACGCAGGTGCAGCCGCTGCAGGGCCCGACCTATTACGACAGCACGCGGCCGGCCCACTTCAACACCACGCTGCCCTCGGGTGGGTCGCTTGGTGGCTCGATGGGCGACCCGGCAGGCGCGCCCTCCGCGCTGGAGCCGGCCTCGCGCGTGAGCGAGTACGCCACCCGCGAAGAGATCGAACGCCTCGAAGCCGCGCCGCCGCCGGCCGCGGTGACCATGGGCGCAGGCATGTCGCCGCTCTCGGACGCCAAGCCCAGCGTGCTGCCCCAGATCCGCGACCTACCACCGCTGGACATGTCGCCGCTGGCCGAGCCGCTGAGCTTCGAGGTGGCGGCCGCACCGGCCTCAGCGCTGGCGCCCATCGCTTACGCGCCGCCGCCGCCGGTGGTGCCCGAGTTCGAGCACGACCCCGAGCTGGACGAGGCCGTGATCGCCTTTGCCAATGCCGACTTCGAGGTTGCGGAACAGGTGATCAGCAGGCTGATCCAGGAAGGCGGCCCGCGCCATCACCATGGCCAGACCTGGCTCGCGCTGTTCGACCTGTATCGCGCCATCGGCGCCCAGGCCAAGTTCGAAGCCCTGACGCCCGACTACGTGCAGCAGTTCGGCCTCTCGTCCCCGCAGTGGTACTCCATGCCCAAGCAGGTGGCTGACATGGTCAAGGGACAGCGCGCGCCCATGGGCCGTGCCGGCGGCGTGAGCTGGACGGCGCCCGAGACCCTGGACATCGACACCGTGCGTCGCCTGCAGACGCGGTGTCAGAACCTGCCCCTGCCCTGGGTGCTCGACTGGTCACCGCTGCGCCACATCGACGACGATGCCGGCGATGCCTTGTGCCAGGTCTTCCGCAGCTGGGCCGGGCAGCAGGTGGACCTGCGCTGGATGGCCGGCGACCAGTTCCTTCAGTTGCTCAAGGATCGCGCGCCGGTGGCCCAGCGCGACGTCGATCCCTCGGTCTGGATGCTGCGCCTGGAGGCGCTGCGCATCGTCAACCGGCCCGACCAGTTCGACGAGGCGGCCATCGATTACTGCGTCACCTACGAGGTGTCTCCGCCGTCGTGGGAAAAAGCCGTCTGCCGCGTGCGCGTGAGCGGCCTGACCCTGTCCACCAGCGGGCCCGCCACCACCACGCTGAACCCCGCCGAATCGACTTCGAGCTTCCTCGAATCGACGCTGACCGAGAACGCCCTCAGCCAGAGCGTGCAGCTGGAACTCAGCGGCCAGCTGAGCGGCGACATCTCCGAGACCCTGCGCCTGATGACGGCCGAGCTCGGCGCGGCCACGCAGATCTTCGTGGCCTGCCCCAAGCTGATCCGCCTGGACTTCATGGCCGCCGGCGACCTGCTCAACTGGGTGCTGGCGCGCCGTGGCGAGAACCGCAGCGTCACCTTCACCGAGACGCACCGCCTGGTGGCAATGTTCTTCGGTGCCATGGGCATCAACGAGCAGGCTCGTATTCGCGTCAAGCAAACTTGACCTTGTAGTTCGGTGGGCCTGCCCCATCTGGAGTCCGATATGGACCAACAACACCCCTCCTTCCACGGCACGACCATCGTGTCCGTCCGCCGTGGCAACCAGGTCGCCATCGGCGGCGACGGGCAAGTCACGCTCGGCAACACCATCGTCAAGGCCAGTGCCCGCAAGGTGCGCAAGCTCTACCGAGATCAGGTGCTGGCCGGCTTTGCCGGCGCCACGGCCGATGCCTTCACGCTGTTCGAGCGCTTCGAGGCCAAGCTCGAAAAGCACCAGGGCCACCTGGTGCGCGCCGCCGTGGAGCTGACCCGCGACTGGCGCACTGATCGCGTCTTGCGCCGGCTCGAAGCCATGCTGGCCGTGGCCGACCGCACGGCCTCGCTGATCATCACCGGCAACGGCGACGTGCTGGAGCCCGAGCAGGGCATCGTAGCCATCGGGTCCGGCGGGCCGTATGCGCAGGCCGCGGCCAAGGCGCTGCTCAACCACAGTGAGCTGTCTGCCCAGGACATCGTCAAGCAGTCGCTGGTGATTGCCGGCGAGATCTGCATCTACACGAACCAGAACCACACGATCGAGACGCTGGAATGAGTGATATGACCCCGCAGGAGATCGTCTCCGAACTCGACCGCCACATCGTCGGCCAGAACGCTGCCAAGCGTGCCGTGGCCATCGCCATGCGCAACCGCTGGCGCCGCCAGCGCGTGGATGAAAAACTGCGCGTGGAGATCACGCCCAAGAACATCCTGATGATCGGCCCCACCGGCGTGGGCAAGACCGAGATCGCGCGCCGCCTGGCCAAGCTCGCGGGTGCGCCCTTCATCAAGGTCGAAGCCACCAAGTTCACCGAGGTGGGCTATGTGGGCAAGGACGTGGACTCCATCGTGCGCGACCTCGTGGACGTGGCCATCAAGCAGGAGCGCGAGACGCAGATGCGCAAGAGCCGCAGCCGCGCCGAAGATGCCGCCGAGGAGCGCGTGCTGGACATCCTGGTGCCCGGCAGCGACACGGAAAACAGCACCCGCCAGGCCATGCGCAAGCGCCTGCGCGAGGGCACGATGGACGACAAAGACATCGAGGTGGAACTGATCGAGCCCAAGCCGACCATGGAGATCATGGGCCCGCAAGGGATGGAAGAGATGGCGGAGCAGCTCAAGAGCATGTTCGGCCAACTGGGCCAGCAAAAACGCAAGGCCCGCAAGCTCAAGATCGGCGAGGCGATGAAGCTGCTGGTCGAGGAAGAAGCCGGCAAGCTCGTCAACGAGGATGAGATCAAGACCGTGGCGCTGCAGACCGCGCAGGAGATGGGCATCGTCTTCATCGACGAGATCGACAAGGTCGCCTCGCGCGCCGAACACGGCGGCGCGGACGTGAGCCGCCAGGGCGTGCAGCGCGACCTGCTGCCGCTGGTGGAAGGCACGACCGTCAACACCAAGTACGGCATGGTCAAGACCGACCACATGCTCTTCATCGCCTCGGGCGCGTTTCACTTGAGCAAGCCCAGCGACCTGATCCCCGAACTGCAGGGCCGCTTCCCGATCCGCGTGGAGTTGAGCTCGCTCTCGGTCGAGGATTTCGAGGCGATCCTGAAGAGCACGCACGCCAGTCTCGTCAAGCAGTACGAGGCCCTGCTCGCCACCGAAGGCGTGACGCTGACGCTCAAGGACGACGGCATCCGTCGCCTGGCGCAGATCGCCTTCGAGGTGAACGAGCGCACAGAGAACATCGGCGCTCGCCGCCTGTCAACGGTGATGGAACGCTTGCTCGACGAGATCAGCTTCGACGCGCCTAACCGCGGCGGTCAGTCGGTCGAGATCGGCGCGGCGGAAGTGGATGCCAAGCTCGGCGAGCTGGCGCGCAACGAGGACCTCTCGCGCTTCATCCTGTAGCCAGCCCCTTCTTGTCGGCCCAGAACTCCAGCCGCTGCGACTGCAGCGTCAGGATGCCGTCGAAGATCAGGGTCTCGATCAGTTCGTGCGGGATGTCGAGCGAGGGCGAGACCTTCCAGCCTGCGCCGCCGGTCATCAGGGTGAGCGGCTCGTGGCCGGCACGCTTCTTCAGATGCCGGTGCATGCGCTCGATGGCGCCCGTGATGGCGTAGTTGCCGCCGCTGGTCAGCGCATCCGAGGTGTTGGTGGGGAACTCGCGCACCTCGCCCGTGGGCACGCGCAGGCCCGAGGTGCCGCCTTCCAAGGCGCGCAGCATGATGCCGTGGCCCGGTAGGATCAGGCCACCGAGAAAGTGGCCCTCTGCATCGAGCGCATCCACCGTCACGGCCGTGCCCACCATCACCACCAGGCAGGCCCGCGGCGCCCCACGGCTCAGCACGTGGCTGCGTGCGCCGATCAGGGCCACGAAGCGGTCGGCGCCGAGCCGGGTCGGATGGTCATAGCCGTTGATCACGCCGCCAGCCTGGGCGCCGGGCACGATCCAGCGCGGCGGCACGTCCCACAGTTCGAGCTGCTCTTCCACGCGGCCACGCACGCCATCGCCCGCAACGTTGCATCCAAGCACCAGGTCAGGGACGGGCAAGCGGGCCCAATCGCCTTCACGCAGGCCATCGATGTTTTCCAGAAACACCGCACCATGACCCAGCAGGGCTGCGCCGGGCTGGGGAGCGTTGTACAGAGCCCACTTGAGGCGGGTGTTGCCGACGTCGATGGCCAGAAAACTCATACCAGGGCTGTGCTTGCTGTGAACTGTGCCCAGCCTAACAGTTCTGCTCGGCGCAACACCAGCCCTCCAATCAAGGCGGAATCGGCCGATACTCAAATGGCGGGGGGACATCTGGGCGCCTGACACCCACAACAGCGTGCACTGCAGGCACGCATGAAAAACCGCAACAGGCGCCCATGCAAATACTGGGGCGCCAACAATGAAGAATTTGTCGATTGCCACCAAGCTGTGGCTTCCCATCGTGGTCCTGACGATCGTCGTGATCCTGATGACCGTGACTTCGGCGGTCAGGACGCGCAGCCTGCAGGCGCAGTCCAAGGCCGACCAGGAACAGCAGCAGACGAAGTTCGAGCTGGCCCTGCGCTGGCGCGGCATGACCGAGGCCAACGCCAGCCGCGCGGTGGCCGGCATCGTGAGCCCCGACGCGGTCGTCGGCGACACGCTCAAGCCCGACATCGACGCCACCACGGCCAAGATCAGCGAGCTGCAGAAGCAGCTGGAGAGCCTGGCCACCACGACGCCCGAGAAGGACGCCATGGCCAAGATCGCCAACACGCGCAGCAGCTACATCGAGGCGCGCAACGAGGTGGTCAAGCTCAAGAAGGCCGGCGACCACGACGGCGCCAGTGCTGCGCTCAAGTCGCACATGCAGCCCGCCGTCACCACCTACCTCGACGCACAGCAGGCCTTTGTCGACCTCGAAAAGAAGCTCAGCGACGCGCTGCGCGAGGCCTCGCTGGATGAGCGCACCCGCACGCTCTGGCTCACCGCCTTCGGCATGGGCCTGGTGGTGGCGGCGCTGGCCCTCTCCACCTGGCGCCTGGTGCGCTCGATCAGCACGCCGCTGGCCGAGCTGGCACATCTGGCCGGCCGAATCGGCGGGGGCGACCTGAGCAGCCGCGTGAACACCGACCGTGGCGACGAGATTGGCGCGGTGCAGCGCGCCTTGTCGGAGATGCAGAACTCGCTCTCGGCCGTGGTGGGCCAGGTCCGCATCAGCGCCGACAGCATCCAGGTAGCCAGCGCCGAGATCGCCACCGGCAACCAGGATCTCTCCAACCGCACCGAGCAGACCGCCAGCAATCTGCAGCAGACGGCCAGTTCCATGAACCACATCACCGGCACGGTGCGCGACAGCGCCGACAGCGCCGCCACTGCCAACCAGCTGGCCGCCAACGCGGCGCAGGTGGCGCAGCGCGGCGGCGAGGTGGTGGCGCAGGTGGTCACCACCATGGACGAGATCAACGCCAGCTCTAAGAAGATCAGCGACATCATCGGCACCATCGACGGCATTGCCTTCCAGACCAATATCCTCGCGCTGAACGCCGCCGTGGAGGCTGCTCGGGCCGGCGAACAGGGCCGCGGCTTCGCGGTGGTGGCCGGCGAGGTGCGCAGCCTCGCGCAGCGCAGCGCCGAGGCCGCCAAGGAAATCAAGCAGCTGATCGGCAACAGCGTGGAACGCGTGGAAGCCGGCGCGCGCCTGGTGCAGGACGCCGGCAGCACCATGAGCGAGATCGTGGCCAGCGTGGGCCGGGTGACCGACATCATCGGCGAGATCCGCGCCAGCACGGTCGAGCAGAGCGAGGGCATCGGCAACGTCAACACCTCGGTCGGCCAGCTCGACCAGATGACGCAGGCCAACGCCGCCCTGGTGGAGGAGAGCGCCGCGGCTGCGGAATCGCTGCGCGAGCAGGCCGCCAGACTCGCAGACATGGTGGCCAAGTTCCGCCTGCAGGACAGCGTGGCCATCAGCCCCCGCACCGCGGCTGCGGCCCCGAAACCGCTCCCCATCGCGACGGCAAAGCCGCTAAAGTCGGCCGTTAGCACCGCAAAGCCGCCGAGCCCGGCGCGGCCTGTCACCAAGACAGCCGCCCCCACGGCAAAGAGTACGCCGGTGCCCGCACCCGCCGCAGCCGGCGAAGGCGATTGGGAAACGTTCTGAAAATCAGGGAGCTCGCATGCTGCTGCGTCGCTGGAAGATCCGCCCTCGCCTGCTCATCGGCTTCGGCCTGATGCTCCTGATGTCGGCCTTGCTCGTCGGCATCGGCGGCTTCGGCCTCTATGTGGCGCAGCAGGCCATGCGCGGCATCACGCAGGAATTGATCCCGGCCAACAACGTCACCGTCAAGGGCCGCACGCAGCTGCTGATCAGCCAAGGGGCGGCGGCCAATATGGCGGCCTCGCTGTTCAACACCGAGCAGATCAAGCACTACAAGGGCCTGTGGGACAAGGCGCAGAAGGATCTCGACGACGCCATGCGCGACTTCGGCGCCATGGCCAAGACCGATGCGCAGAAGGACAGCCTCAAGGCCTTCTCCGTCAATATCGAGAAGTACCGCAGCATCGTGGCGCCGGTGATGGTCAAGCTGATCGCCGACGGCTACCCCGACGCGCAGACCGCCATGGGCGAGATGCGTGCCGGCGACGTCGGCTTCGACCCCGCGCTGAAGATGTTGACCGATGTCGAGACCCAGCTCGCCACCACCAGCCAGGGCGTGTTCAGCAAGGTCAACACGATGATCAACAGCCTCTTCGCCGGGTTGCTGATCGCCTTCGCGGTCTGCGTGGTGCTCAGCGTGTTGCTGGCCGTGCGCGTGGCGCAATCCATCGTCGAGCCGGTGTCCACGGCCACCGAGTTTGCCGAGCGCATTGCCGGCGGCGACCTGCGCGCGGCGCCGCGCTCCGACGGCAGCGACGAAGCCGCCGAGATGATGAACTCCCTGGCCCATATGCAGGCCTCGCTGGCCGATATCGTGGGCCAGGTGCGCGAATCGGCCGAAAGCATCCAGGTGGCCAGCACCGAGGTGGCCACCGGCAATCTCGACCTCTCACAGCGCACCGAGCAGACCGCCAGCAATCTGCAGCAGACCGCCAGCTCCATGAGCGAGCTGACCGGCACCGTCAACCAGAGCGCCGATGCCGCTGGCACCGCCAAGCAACTGGCCGGCACCGCTGCCGATGCGGCGGGCCGTGGCGGCGAGGTTGTCTCGCGCGTGGTCTCCACCATGGACGAGATCAGCGCCAGTTCCAAGAAGATTAACGACATCATCGGCACCATCGACGGCATCGCTTTCCAGACCAACATCCTCGCGCTCAACGCCGCAGTGGAAGCGGCGCGAGCCGGCGAACAGGGCCGAGGCTTTGCGGTGGTGGCCAGCGAGGTGCGCAGCCTGGCGCAGCGCAGCGCCGAAGCCGCCAAGGAGATCAAGGGCCTGATCGGCGCCAGCGTCGACAAGGTGGAGGCCGGCACGCAGCTCGTCAGCGATGCCGGCGCCACGATGACCGAGATCGTCGGCTCGGTGCAGCGCGTGGCCGACATCATTGGCGAGATCTCCGCCTCCGCCAGCGAGCAGAGCACGGGCATCAGCCGCGTCAACGGCACGGTGACGGAGCTCGATCAGATGACGCAGCAGAACGCTGCGCTGGTGGAGCAATCGGCTGCGGCCGCGCAGTCACTGCGCGAGCAGGCGCAGCGGCTGGCCGGGCTGGTCGGGCGCTTCAGGCTCGGCTGAGCAGGGAGATCCGACCGCAGCGCACAAATGAAATCGGCCGCCAGGCCCGTCTTGCGAGCTTGGCGGCCGATGGATTGCCAAGCTGGCTGGGTCAGGCCCTGCGGCGGCGCGCCACCACGGTGCCCACAGCACCCAGGCCGGCCAGCAGCAGCGCGTAGGACTCGGGTTCCGGCACGGCGCTGACGTCGGTGACGGTCAGCGTGTAGCTGCCCGTGCCTTGGTATTCCGTCAGCGCGAAGGTGCCGAGCTTGAAGGTCGGCGCGCCTTCGGTTCCGGTGTACAGCTGATCGCCATTGGTGGAGAGCAGCACGGTGTCGCCGGCGGCGAAGTCATGGATCTCCACGCCACCGTCGAAACTCGCGGAGTAGAAGTACAGGTCCACGACGCTCGTGGAGGCACCTGTGAAGGTACCCGGCACGTCAAAGAGCACGAATGCCTGACCGTCCGCGCTGTCATCCGACGTCACCGAAGACTCAAGCTGCCAGGTGGCCGTGTAGTCGCCGGTCAGCGAGAAGTTGTAGGTATCCGCGTAGGCGGCAGTGGTAGCCAGTGCGACGGTTGCGCATGCCGCGATCCGGCCCAGGAAACTCTTCATCGACGTCATGGGAACCCCTTTTGCTACTTTGTTAAAAGACATCGTGTCAATGACACAGATCTAATAAACGCGCTATTTCGTGGCGTTTGTCGCGAGTCTGATGGACAGGAAAAAGAAACTCACGCCGGGGATACCCTTTGGTAAAAACCCTTGAAGCACTCAGCGGAGCGAGGGTCAGGACGTGCCGCTTCCGGGCTGATTTCATAGGGAAGCATGGTACTTTCGACGGGCACTTGGGCAGGCGCGAAGGGCCGCTTTGAGGGCATCGCCAAGTGCCTCTTCTCCCCCTCAAGTTGGCGAACGGGAAAACCCGCGAGCCTTGGCATTGGAGCGACTCCGAACGGCCGTCCAAAGGCAACTGGGCTCTTGTCGATCAAGCAGCCCGTCCACGAACTGCGCCTGGCGCGGCGCCTGCAGCTCAGTTGCGTCCGCGGCGGTGTATGCTTGAATTGACGTTTACGTAAACGTCAATTGGGTTCTAAAATCGGCGCCTCCCAAGAATCATCCGAAGAGACAAGCCATGACCGAGATGTCCGCTGAGTACAAGGCGCTGGCCGATTACCGCCCGAAGAACAAGGTGCGCTTCGTCACCGCCGCCAGCCTGTTCGACGGCCATGACGCGGCCATCAACATCATGCGGCGCATCCTGCAAGGCATGGGTGCCGAGGTGATCCATCTGGGGCACAACCGATCGGTGGACGAGGTGGTCACGGCGGCGCTGCAGGAAGATGCGCAGGGCATCGCGATCAGCTCCTACCAGGGCGGGCACGTCGAGTACTTCAAGTACATGGTCGAGCTGCTCAAGGCCCGCGGCGGCGAGCGCATCCAGGTTTTCGGCGGCGGCGGCGGCGTGATCGTGCCGAGCGAGATCCGCGAGCTGTCGGAAGCGGGCGTACGCATCTTCAGCCCCGAGGACGGCCAGCGCATGGGCCTGGCCGGCATGATCGGCGAGATGGTGATGAAGGCGGACCAGGACTTCAGCGTGCATGCGCCGAAATCGCTGGCGGCAATCCAAGGTCATGAAGAAGGTGCATGGCGCGCGCTGGCGCAGCTGATGACGGCGCTCGAAGCCGGCAGCGCCGATGCGGCGCTCGTGAAGGCGCTGCACGAAGAAGCGGGCAAGCACCGCGTACCCGTGCTCGGCATCACCGGTACCGGCGGCGCGGGCAAGTCGAGCCTCACCGACGAGCTGATCCGCCGCCTGCGCCTGGATCAATCGGATGCGCTGAGGGTGGCCGTTATCTCGATCGACCCCTCGCGCCGCAAGAGCGGTGGCGCGCTCTTGGGCGACCGCATCCGCATGAACGCGATCCAGCCCTGGCAGAGCGGCGCGCGCGTCTTCATGCGGTCCCTTGCCACGCGTGATTTCGGCAGCGAGATTTCCAAGGCCCTGCCCGATGTGATCGCCGCGGCCAAGGTGGCGGGCTTCGACCTGGTGATCGTCGAGACCTCGGGCATCGGCCAGGGTGATGCGGCCATCGTGCCGCATGTGGACGTGCCCATGTACGTGATGACGCCCGAGTTCGGCGCGGCTAGCCAGCTCGAGAAGATCGACATGCTGGACTTTGCCGAGTTTGTGGCGATCAACAAGTTCGATCGCAAGGGCGCGCTCGACGCACTGCGCGACGTGGCCAAGCAGGTGCAGCGCAACCGCGAAGCCTTCACCGTGATGCCGGACAAGATGCCGGTCTTCGGCACCATGGCCAGCCGCTTCAACGACGACGGCGTGACGGCGCTTTATCAGGCGCTGAAGCCGCGTCTCTCGGAACTCGGCCTTGCGCTGACGGAGCCGCGCCTGCCCGCCGTCAACACGCGCCACAGCACGCACCAGACGCCCATCGTGCCTGCTGCGCGCACACGCTACCTGGCCGAGATTTCCGACACCGTGCGCGCCTACAAGAAGCGCGCGCGCACCCAGGCCACGCTGGCCCGCGAGATCCAGCAACTGCAGGCCAGCGCTCGCATGCTGCTGGAGGACAACCCCGACAAGAACGGCGCACGCACCGCCCTGGGCGACCTCGCCACGCAGCGCGAAGCGAAGCTCGACAAGGACGCGAGCCAGCTGCTGGCCCAATGGCCCGCCATGCAGAAGGCCTACGCCGGGGACGAATACGTAGTGAGGATCCGCGACAAGGAGATCCGCACCTCGCTGATCTATGAAAGCCTCTCGGGCACCAAGGTCCGCAAGGTCGCGCTGCCGGGCTATGAGTGCCACGGCGAGCTGCTCAAGTGGCTGATGCTGGACAACGTGCCGGGCAGCTTCCCGTACACGGCGGGCGTGTTCGCCTTCAAGCGCGAGGGCGAGGACCCGACACGCATGTTCGCGGGCGAAGGCGATGCCTTCCGCACCAACCGCCGCTTCAAGCTGGTCAGCGAAGGCATGCCGGCCAAGCGCCTGTCCACGGCGTTTGACTCGGTCACGCTCTACGGCAATGACCCGGCCGTGCGGCCCGACATCTACGGCAAGGTCGGCAACTCGGGCGTGAGCATCGCCACGCTGGACGACATGAAGGTGCTGTACGACGGTTTTGATCTGTGCTCGCCTACGACCTCGGTCAGCATGACGATCAACGGCCCGGCACCGAGCATCCTGGCGATGTTCATGAACACCGCCATCGACCAGAACCTCGACAAGTTCCGCAAGGACAACGGCCGCGAGCCAACCGCCACCGAGGCCGCCAAAATCAAGGACTGGGTGCTGGAGAACGTGCGCGGCACGGTGCAGGCCGACATCCTCAAGGAAGACCAGGGCCAGAACACCTGCATCTTCTCGACCGAGTTCAGCTTGAAGGTGATGGGCGACATCGCCGAGTATTTCGTGCACCACAAGGTGCGCAATTTCTACTCCGTCTCGATCAGCGGCTATCACATCGCCGAAGCTGGCGCGAATCCCATCAGCCAGCTGGCCTTCACGCTCTCCAACGGCTTCACCTTCGTGGAAGCCTACCTGGCGCGCGGCATGCACATCGATGACTTCGCGCCAAACCTGAGCTTCTTCTTCTCCAACGGCATGGACCCGGAATACACGGTGCTGGGCCGCGTGGCGCGCCGCATCTGGGCCGTGGCGATGCGCGACAAGTACGGCGCCAACGAGCGCTCGCAAAAGCTCAAGTACCACGTGCAGACCTCGGGCCGTTCCCTGCACGCGCAGGAGATCGCCTTCAACGACATCCGCACCACGCTGCAGGCCCTGATCGCGCTCTACGACAACTGCAACAGCCTGCACACCAACGCGTATGACGAAGCGATCACCACGCCGACCAACGAGAGCGTGCGCCGCGCCATGGCCATTCAGCTGATCATCAACCGCGAGTGGGGTCTGTCGAAGAACGAGAACCCGAATCAAGGCAGCTTCATCATCGAGGAGCTGACCGAGCTGCTCGAAGAAGCCGTGCTGGCCGAGTTCGAGAAGATCGCCGAACGCGGCGGCGTGCTTGGTGCCATGGAGACCGGCTACCAGCGCAGCAAGATCCAGGAAGAGAGCATGCATTACGAGATGCTCAAGCACGACGGCAGCTATCCGATCATCGGCGTCAACACCTTCCGCAATCCGGACGGCGACACGGTGCCCGAGCACATCGAGCTGGCGCGTTCCACGGACGAAGAAAAGCAGAACCAGCTGAAGCGCTTGAACGAGTTCCACGCAAGTCACGCCGAACAAGCGCCCGTACTGCTGGCTCGCCTGCAACAGGCCGTGATCGAGAACGGCAATGTCTTTGACGTGCTGATGGAGGCCGTGCGATGCTGCTCGCTCGGCCAGATCACCAATGCACTCTTCGAGGTGGGTGGCCAGTACCGGCGGAGCATGTAGCCCCTCGCCCAGCGGGTACGCTGGTCGGTCCCCCGAGGGGACGGCGATGCTTGCCGGATTGACCGGCAAGCACATCGCCAAGTGGGCCGACTTGGGAGCGGCCCGGCGCTCGGCCCAAATTCCGCCGTATCGCCATAGCATCAAGACCTGCATGTATCCCCAAGCTGCACTCGCACTTCTGAATCCCCGAGCCGGCCGCGCTGCAGCGGGCGGCACACAAGCGCTGACGCAAGCGCTGGGACGCATCCCCCTGGCCATCACCGACAGCAGCGCCGAGGCGCGCGAGCGCCTGCTCGCGCTGCCGCCGCGCCAGCGCGTGATGGTCATCGGCGGCGATGGCACCTTGCAGCCGCTGCTCGGTGCCCTGCAGGAACGCGATCACGAGCTGGCCCTCCTGCCCATGGGCAGCGGTAACGATCTGGCGCGCGCACTGGGCCTGCGCCGGCTCAAGGGCCCTGCACTGATCGAGCTGCTGCAACAGGCGCCGGCCACGTCCATGGATCTGGGCGAGCTGACGGTGGCAGACCACGAGCCGCAATGGTTCGCCTCCAGCCTGGCCGTGGGCTTTGATGCCTCCGTCGGCCAGCGCGTGCAGACCGTACCGCGGCCCCTGCGCGGCCAGTTGCGATATCTGTATGCCACCCTGGCCGAACTGGGCCGGCTGCAGCAAAAGCGCATCGAGATCACGCTGGACGATGAAGTGCTGCCTCCCGCCTCCTACCTGCTCGCCTCCTGCCTCAACACGCCGACCTACGGCGCCGGCATGCGCGCCGCGCCGGGAGCCCTCACCGACGACGGCCACCTGCAATGGCTGGGCGCGCGCGGCTGGGGCCGCTTCACCGCGCCGCTGGCTTTGCCGCTGATGCTGGCCGGCCTGCACCGCGGCCTGCCCGGGATCGAGCTGCGCAGCTTCGAGCGGGCGCACTATCTGGGCGCTGAGCCCATGCCCTTGCTGCTGGACGGCGAGCCGGCGCCGTCGGCCGCGGCGTTCACGGTGAACGTGCGCAAGGCGGCGTTGCGGGTGATCCGGGCGACTGTGTGAAATAACCTTGCAAATTGGGCGGCTGCCGCTCGATTTGCAAGGTTGAATCTGGGCAGAGCTGGCGTACCGCCGCCGCGTCCCTGCCTCCGTCTACCTCCGAACCCGCTTATGTCGGCGGCTGCGGGCAGGAACACGGCAGCTCAAGCACCGTGGATTTTGGGGACGAAGTGGACGCCGCTGCTTCGTCGCGTTAGGCCATGGTGCTCAGCCAGCATGTTCCCGCCCGCAGCCGCCGACATAAGCGGGTTCGGAGGTGGCCCCGGGCGGGAGCGTGCCGGCGACTCGGCCGAACGCCTCGGGGCTTCAGCCCTTGACCGCTGCCAAGTTGATCAGCGTCTCCTCGCGATTCTTCGGCGGCCGGATGCCGAACCAGCGCTCGGCGATACCGAGGTCCTCGCGGCTCCACCACAGATACGGATACGAGATGCTCTGAGGCGCCACCGCGAAGCCGGCGGCCTGCACCAGCGCGAGGTACTCGGGCGCGGTCTTCTGCACGTCCATCGGGTGGCGGAACAGCAGGCGGATGATCCAGGAGTGGATGTAGCGCCGCGTCGATTCCGCGAACAGCAGCACGCCGCCGGGCTTGAGCACGCGGTGGAATTCGGCCAGCGCTTCTTCCTGCTCCACGAGGTGATGAAACGTCTGGTGGCAGAACAGCAGGTCCACGCTGGCATCGGGCAGCGCGATGCGCGAGGCCGAGCAGCGGATCATCTCCACAGGCACCCCGGCCGCCGCGCATTCGGCGCGGCCGGCCTCAATCATCTCGGGGTCCACGTCCATGCCAATCAGGCGGCTGGGCTTGAAGCGCGCATGCAGGCGCGGCAGCGAACGGCCATAGCCGCAGCCCACATCGGCCACCACCGCATAACTCTCACGTCGCGCGGGGATCAGCGGGTCCAGGTCGAGCAGTGCGCGCTCCAGCACATGGTGGGTCCAGGTGGGCGTGCGCAAAAACCATTTGCCAAAGGCAGTCTCGGGAACGTGTTCTTCCATGGCTCGCGATTGAATCACAGCCTGACCGCCGCGAAGGCCTGGCCTGCGCCACGATCCGCGCGGAGAGGCGCGGTGCGTTTACGTTCGGGCAGCATTGCCCCGCTTCCCCCGAAGTCGCGTCCGGTGTAGAAACCTGAGCTGACTCAGGAGGTGTCATGACTGTTCCCGCCCCAAGCCTGCCCCATCCCGCGACCCTGATCGACGTGCGCTCGACCAACGAGTACATGGCGCACCATCTGCCAGGCGCGCTGCACATCCCCTTGGCGCAGATTGCCGAGGAGATCGTGCACCGCGTCCCGCTGCGTGCCACGCCCATCATCCTGTACTGCGCCAGCGGCGCGCGCTCCGAACAGGCGCTGGGTGTGCTGCAGAACCTGGGCTACACCGATGCCCACAACGGCGGCGGCGCCGTGCAGCTGGCTCAGGTGCTGAGCCTGCCCTTGCAGGAGGGCCTGTGACGACCAAGACGAACACCGATCCGCGCGTTGACGCCTATCTGGCCAGCGCGCCCGACTGCGCCCGCCCCGTGCTCGAACACCTGCGTGCAGCCGTGCATGCGGCCTGCCCCGAGGCGGTGGAGGACATCAAGTGGAGCCGCCCGCACTTCATGCTCGACGGCAAGATCCTGGCCGGCATGTCGGCCTTCAAGGCGCATTGCGGCTTTGCGCTCTGGCATGCGGCCGGCGATGAGAAAGTTTCCGAAGGCATGGGCCGCTTTGGCCGCATCGAGAGCGTCAAGGATCTGCCCTCCAAGACCGATCTCAAGAAACAGATCCAGGAAGCCGCCGAGCTGCTGCGCAGCGGTGCCAAGAGCGCCATGATGGACAAGAAGCCGCGGCCCAAGCTCGAAGCCCCGCCCGACCTGCTCGCGGCGCTGAAAGCCAACGCCGAGGCCAGGCGGCATTTCGAGGCTTTTGCGCCGAGCAAGCAGCGCGACTATGTGGAGTGGATCATCGAAGCCAAGCGCGAGGAGACACGCAACAAGCGCATCGCGCAAGCCATGGAGTGGCTCGCCGAAGGCAAGCCGCGCCACTGGAAATACGAGGCTTGTTAGTGCTGGACCCTCGCCCAGCGAATACGCTGGTCGGCCATCGGCGAGACGCCGACGGCACTCCCTCACGACGATGCGTGCCGGATTGACCGGCAAGCATCGTCAGGCGGGCCGGCTCGGGAGCGGCCCAGCGCTCGGCCCGAAAACACTCAGGCCTTGTCCGGCCCCGCCCCCGCCACCGCCACCAGTTGCGGAGGCACCAGCTGCGTCACCGACTCCGTTCCGCCCAGCACGACGCGGTTGCGGCCCTGCGCCTTGGCGCGATAGAGCGCGCGGTCGGCCTTCATGTAGACGCGGCTTGCGGTGAGCCCGCTGTCGGAGGCAGCCACCACCACGCCGGTCGAGACCGTCATGCCAAAGCGCTGCCCATCGGGTGCCTTGACGACCAGCTGCGCCACCGCCTCGCGCACCTGCTCCAGCAGGCGCTGGGCGCCCGGCCCATCGGTGGCCGGCAGCAGCAGGCCGAACTCCTCGCCGCCCATGCGGCCAAGCACGTCCGAGCTGCGCAGGCGCGAGCGCACCTCGGCGGCAAAGGCGCACAAGGCGGCATCGCCGGCGACATGGCCGTGGCTGTCATTGATCAGCTTGAAATGGTCCAGATCCAGCAAGGCGAAGGCCACCGGCGAGCCCTCGCGGCGCCCGCGCTCCAGGCTGTGGGCCAGCAGCGCCTCGGTGGTGCTGCGGTTGGTGCACGCGGTCAGGCCATCGATGGTGGCCATCTCCTCCATGCGCTTTGCCACGCGCTCGAAGCAGGCCAGTACAAAGCCGAATCCGGCGCCCATCAGGCACATGAAACCCATCATGTAGGCCAGGCCCTGGGCCAGGTCATCGCCCAGGAAGTTGGCATAGACCTGCGGCCGGGACCAGGCGTCCAGGCCACGCGCGAGGCTGGTAAGGACGGTCAAGCCCAATGCCACCGTAGCCGTGCGCAGCGAGCCCGCCTCGGACCAGCCGTGCCGGACCAGCAGCAACAGCCCCGGTGCCAGCAGGCCGGCGTAGAGCATCGAATAAATGGCCGAGCGTTCGGCGGTCCCCAGCTCCAGCGTCCCCAGCACCAGCAGGCAACTCCCCGCGCACAGGCCCTTCATCCAGGCCGGCAGCGCACGATCCAGAATGTGCCGGTACAGCGCCGCCACGAACAGCGCAGTGCCCACGATCAGCAGACAGTTGCCGACGAGCACCGAGATCCATTCCGGGATCAGCAGCCGCGCCGGCAGAAAGACAAAGCCCGCCAGCACTGCCCAGCAGCCTTGCGACCAGCGCTGCAGCTCCGGCTGGCGCAGGGCGCCGCGCTGGGCCACCCACAGCTGCAGGGCCAGCAGCAGGAAGCCGACCATCAGGGCCGCCATCAGGGTCGGGATGTCGAGCTTCAAGGGCCGGGACTTTCGCGTCGATCGGGATGCAAGCGAGTTTAGTTGCACTGTCTTCGGCAACCCTACACTGCGCTTGCAAGCAAAGGAGCCCCATGAAATACGCGCTGCTCATCCTGGCCCTGGCCGCCCTGCCCGTCCGCGCCGAACCGATCGGCGAAGTGGACACCGTCTTCAAGCTCATCGGCCCCGACCACAAGATCGTCGTCGATGCTTACGACGACCCCAAGGTCGGCGGCGTGACCTGCTTCGTCTCGCGCGCCAAGACCGGCGGCATCAGCGGCGCCCTGGGCCTGGCCGAAGACAAGGCCGAGGCCTCGATCGCCTGCCGCCAGGTCGGCCCCATCGCCATCACGCAGCCGCTCAAGCGCCAGGAAGAGGTGTTCAGCGAACGCATCTCGCTGGTCTTCAAGAAGCTGCGCATCGTGCGCATGGTCGACGCCAAGCGCAACACGCTGGTCTACCTGACCTACTCGGACCGGCTGATCGATGGCTCGCCCAAGAACAGCGTCACCGCCGTCGCCGTGGATCGCGCAACGCCGATTCCTCTGAAATAGCCGCGTCGAATTGCCGCAGAATCCGGGCACCGCAAGACATAGGCGTTAGCGCATGCAATTCGACCTCGTCACGCTGTTCAATCTGCTGCTGGTCCAGGCTGTCATCGCGGCCGTGCTGCTGTTCGCGCTGCCGGGCCGCCAGGCCAGCCCGGCCACGCGTTGGGCGCAGGGCTTTGCCGCGCTGCTGGCCCTCGCCTGGCTGCTGCTGGCGGCTTCGGGGCAGATGCCGCAGCAGCGCGTGCTGATCGCGCTGGCCATGCTGGCCTTTGCCGCCAGCCTGAGCGCGCTGTGGTGGGCCGTCGGCCTCTGGCTCACGCCACGCCGCGGCAAGCTCTTGATGGCCGGGGCCACCCTGCTGATGCCGCTGGTCTACGTGCTGCAGTTCGACCAGGCGACCTTCCGCGTCGGCTGGGCCCATGCCTGGCTGGCCCTGCAACTGCTGATGATCGTCATCAGCCTGATGCTGCCGCAAAAGGGCAGCCGCCACGCGACCCCGCCCAGCACCGAGAACCGCCGCTGGCGCAGCCTGCTGGTGTTGGCCGCCCTGCCGCTGGCCTGCCTGTTCGTCGTGCGCGGCACCATGGGCGCCTTCGGCCTGGTGCTCGACTCGCCCTTCGAGCCCGAGCCCGTCAACACCCTGATGGGCCTGATGTGCATGGTGGCCATGACGCTGGCCCTGCTGGCCCTGATCCTTGCCTGGCGCGGCGAGGTGGAGGCCGGGCTCGCGCGGCTGACGCAGGTCGATGCGCTGACCGGCCTGCCCGACCGCGACAGCTTCAACGAGCGCGCCCTGGCCATGATCTCGATGGCGCGGCGCTACCAGGAGCCGCTCTCGCTGATGATCCTGGACATCGATTTCCTCGACAAAATCAACCAGGAACAGGGGCGCGAAGCCGGCGACCGCGCCCTGGCGCTGTTCGCCAGCTGCATGAACGCACAGATGCGCCTGGGCGACCTGGTCGGCCGGGTCGGCGGCGAAGAGTTCGGCATGCTGATGGCCCGCAGCGACGCGCAGGGCCCCCTGGCCTTCGACAAGCGAATGCGCGCCGCCCTGCAGCAACGCTCCGCAGCCGAGCTCGGCTTTGAAGTGAACTTCAGCGCCGGCTGGGCGCCGCTGCGCCGCGGCGACCGCAACATCGCCGACCTGATGCGCCGCGCCGAGACTGCGCTCTACGAAGCCAAGCATGCCGGGCGTGGGCAACTGGTGTCCGAACCGGGGCTGGACTGAACCAAGACCCTTGGCACGGCGCTTGCATAAGGGATAACCAGTGCAACCCTGGGCTCGCCGTATCCATGCTTCAAGCTGCTAACAACTACCTTCCACTGACTTCGCGCGCCGCGCGCCAGGTCTCGCAGGCACCCAAGCAGCCGCGCATGCTGGCCGTGCGCCAGATCAGCGCCCAGGATCTGCAGTGGCTGCCGGCCCTGGCCGACCTGCTGATCGACGGCGTGCACCAGGGCGCCTGCCTGGGCTTCCTGGCCCCGCTCTCGCGCTATGCGGCGATGGACTACTGGCATGGCGTGTTCGCCCGCCTCGGCTCCCATCAGGCCCTGTGGATCGCCTGCGAACGCGATGCCGAGGGCAACGACGGCCCGCTGCAGGGCGCCGTGCAATTGAACCTGAACGGCCACGCCCGCCACTGCGGCGAGGTGCAGCGCCTGATGGTGCACAGCCAGTCCCGCGGCCGCGGCATCGCCAGCCGGCTGATGCAGCGCATCGAATGCGCCGCCATCGAGCAGGGCCGCACCCTGCTGGTGCTGGACACGCCCTCGGGCTCGCAGGCCGAAGCGGTCTACGCGCACCTGGGCTGGCAGCGCGCGGGCGAGATTCCCGACTTTGCGGCCACGGCCGAGGGGCAGTTGATGGCTTGTGCGCGGTACTTCAAGCGACTGAGCGACTGAGCGGACTGCCGCACGAGCAGCACACCGTACAGTCCACGGACACGCTCACCCTGCGCCCGGTCCCCCCGGCAGTGGTGAGGCCATCCGACTCACTCCGCTGTGCAGCCCATGCCCACCACACCCTCTTCCACCCGCGCGCCGCTGATCGTCGTCACCCTGCTCTTCTTCATGTGGGGCCTGCTCACGGCATTGAACGATGTGCTGATCCCGCACCTGAAGGCGCTGTACACGCTGAGCTATCTGCAGGCCATGCTGGTGCAGTTCTGCTTCTTCGGCGCCTACTTCCTGGTCTCGCTGCCGGCCGGGCGGCTGATCCAGCGGCTGGGCTACCAGCGCGGCGCGGTGGCGGGGCTGGCGGTCGCGGCAATGGGCTGCCTGCTCTTCCTGCCGGCCATCTCGGCGGGCTACTGGCTCTTCCTCACCGCCTTCTTCGTGCTGGCGGCCGGCATCACGGTGCTGCAGGTGGCAGCCAATCCTTATGTGGCCGCGCTCGGTGATCCGCACACGGCTTCGAGCCGGCTCACGCTGACGCAGGCCTTCAACTCGCTGGGCACGGCCATCGCGCCGCTGCTGGGCGTGCTGATCCTGCCGGCCGGCGCCTCGGGCGTGCAAGGCCCCTACCTGCTGCTGGCCGGCGCCTTGGCCTTGCTGGCCCTGCTGTTCGCGCGCGCCAAGCTGCCGCACATTGCCGAGCAACAAGCGCCCGTCGCCGAGTCGGCCTGGACCGTGGCGCGCAGCCATTCGCATCTGTTCTGGGGCGTGGTGTCGATCTTTCTCTACGTCGGCGCCGAAGTCTGCATCGGCAGCCTCTTGATCAACTTCATGGTCGAGACCGCGGGCCTGAGCTCCGAGCAGGCAACGCAGCACCTGAGCCTTTACTGGGCCGGCGCCATGGTCGGCCGCTTCATCGGCGTGGTGGTGATGCGCTTCATCGCGCCGGGCACGCTGCTGGCCCTTAACGCGAGCTTGGCCGTGCTGCTGGTGCTGGCCGGCGTGTTCGGCCATGGCGAGCCGGCGATGTGGGCGCTGCTGGCCGTGGGCCTGTGCAACTCCATCATGTTCCCGACCATCTTCAGCATGGCCGTGCATCGCCTGGGCGCGCATACCGCGCAGGGCTCGGGCCTCCTGTGCATGGCCATCGTCGGCGGCGCGATCCTGCCGCTGCTGCAAGGCCACGCGGCCGATGCGCTAGGGCTGCAGGCCTCCTTCGTGGTGCCGGCGCTTTGCTACGCAGGAATCGCGGTCCACGGCTGGCGCTTGAAGAAGCTGTTCGAAGACTGACTGATTGATTGATGAAACGCCGCCTGATCGCCCCGCCGCCGCTCTGGAAACGGCCACCGCACGACTTGCCGAGGCCGCAGAGGTCAGCCAGTCGCAGGTGATCCGCTTCTGCCGGGCGCTCGGCTGCGAGGGAGTGCGCAGCTTCAAGCGGGCGCAGGACGCGAGCCTGGCTGTGCGCGATGCCGCCGTTCAGTTCAGCACGTCGTAGTTGACCACCTGGTTGATCGAGCGCGTGGCCTGGATGGTGCCATGTCGGTTGAGGCTGGACGAGACCGTGCCCAGCGTGGAAATGGACCAGACCAGGGACAGCTTGCAACTGGCGGTCGGCGAGTTGTCGGGCGGCATCTGGTTCTGGCTTGCCGCACTGATGCCGGCATCGAGGGCCTGGGTCGTGATCCTGTACTGGCCGGGCACATGGATGTCGGCCAAGGGCACGAGGCTGATCGTCGTCTGCAGGCTGTTGCCGTTCTGGCGTGTGCAGTTGGCAGTGGCCGTGCCGCTGGGCGAGGGCATGCTGGCGGGCTGGATTTGCAGATCGAAGCCGCCGGCCGAATGCTGCAGAGCGACGGGCCCCAGCGGCGACAAAGTGAAAGGCGCGAGCATGGTCACCACGTTCGGATAGACATCGGTGCCGCGCTGGAAATTGACCGTGACGCGCGGCTGCGCGCCGGTATCGGGGAAGGTGATGGCGTAGCGCGTCCGCGTGCCGTCCACGTCCTTGAGCGGCAGCGCGGGCCCGTCGCCATCGCTGGCCGAGAGGCTGTCACCGGGGCTGAGCATCAGGGTGGTGAACAGGTTGGCGCTCTTGCCCAGCGAGGCATCCACGCGCACCACGCCGTTGGTCTGCGTGATCGTGAAGTGGGTGCTGACGTTGTCGATCGACACCGTGTTCGACTCCACGCAGCCCTGGATGATGCAGTTGATGGCGTTGCCAATGCCTTCGCCGATCTCGCTGCCGGCCTGGGCGGCCGCGACACCGGCCACAAGCGGGTCACCGCCGCCGCCGCAGGCGCTCAGCAGCGGCAGCAATGCCGACAAGGCCAGGCCCGAGACCCGCCTGCGCGAAACGGACTCAGAAATGGAACGGCAATGAACTGCGTTGGACGGCATGGCACTCCCCTGCGCGCCGCGGCGCGTACGCCATCGGCTCAATTTGTGATGGGAAATTCTGGCTCGCGCTGCGACAGCGGCGCAAGGTGAAACTGACCCAGCCTGCGCAAAGCCGCCGTCATCTTCAGCCCCACTCGACCAGCGCCGTCTCCACCCCGCCCTTGCGCGCCGGCCCCTGCGCCCGCCGCGTTGGCGTGCCCAGAGAAATCCACCCCAGCAGCACCTCACCCGGCCCGCAGAACGCCGCTTGAATATGCGCATCGCGCACCTTCGCGCCCGAGAGCATCTTGCCGCCATAACCAAGAAGATGAGCGGCATTGAGGAAGTTGGCCAGCGCACCGCCGACGCAGGCCCATTGCTCATGCACGGGCACTTGCGGATGGCCCATGTCGAGCCGCGCCACCACGGCCACGCTGATCGGCGGCTGCAGGGCGCGCTCGTAGTCCATCTGCACGCTGGCCTCGTCCTTGCCGGCGGCGCGGGCCGCATCGGCGAACAGACGCGCCATCTTCTCGCGCGCGGCGCCGCGCACGAGCTTGAAGCGGAACGGCAGCAGCTCGCCGTGGTCGGGCGCGCGCAGGGCGGCCTGCACCATCAGCGCAAGCTGCTCGTCGCTAGGACCGGGCTCGACCAAGTATTTGGGGCCGACCGAATAGCGGGTGAGCAGGCCGGTGAGTTCTGTTTCATTCATCGCGTTGGCACGCCTGTATTCCCCAGCAGCAGCCGCGGAACTGGCTTTGCCAGGCCGCAGGGGGCCGCCCCCTTGAGGGGGAGCGCGCGAGCGCTCCGGGGGGTGGAAGATCCTGGCGGAAGGGAATAGGAGTCGAACCTACCCGGCGGCGCATGGCGCCACCCACCGGGTTTGAAGCCCGGCCGACACACCGGTGTCGTCTCCCTTCCACGTGAAAACCTGTTGTCACGCAAAAACTTGCGCATCGCTGCGCAGCTTGTGCACATCGCCGACCCGCCGCAGCAGGCCGACGCGGTCGAAGTATTCCAGCACCTGGATGGCCCGCTTGCGGCCCAGGCCAGAAGCGTCGCGAAACGCCGCGGCCGTGACCGGACCATTGCCGCCGATCCTGCGCGCCAGCCCGGCGAGCCTGTGCAGCTGGGCGACACTGAAATACAAATCCTTCACCACCTGATGCAACTCGCCTTGCTGCGCGAGACGCACGAGCGTCGTGCGCATCAGCGCCTCGGGCTCGGCGCAATCGCGCGCCAGATCGCGGGCCCACAAGCCCTCCAAGCCTGCTGCATCTGCCAGCAGCGGCGCCACCTTCTGCGCAATGCGCTGCTCGGCGGCCGAGAGCTGCACGCCGTGCTCGGGCAGGTGGACAAAGGCGCCGCGTTGTTCCAGGCTCTTCTCGGCACGCAGGCGTTGAACAAGGGCACGCCAGAGCGGCTCGGGCAGGCGCGGCGCACACAGGCGGCGCAGGCGGGCCACGCCCAGGCCCAATTGGTCAGGCTCGCGCTGATGGTGATCGGCCAGGCGCGTGAGCAGCGTGGTGGAGAGCGCCTCGGCGGCAGGCTCGGACAGGGCCCAGTCGCCTTGCGCCTCATGCACGAGCAGCGCGGGCGCGGGCAGCGGCAGCTGCGCCAGCCCTTCGACCGCGGCATAGCGGCGCAGGTCCAGCGGCGCCACGGCGAGCAGTGCTTGCAGGCGCTGCTGGGCGCTCGGCAGCTGGAGCGCCGCCAGCTCGGCCAGGCGCGCCGGCGTGCGACGGTAGCGCGTAGGCGCAAAGGGATCGAGCACGACGCCGCCTGCAAGCGTGCGCGAAGCGGAAGCATCACGCAGCACGACGCGGTCGCCGCGCCAAGCAGCGATGGGCCCGTGCAGCACGAGCTGCACCAGCGCTTCCTCGCCGGGCTGCAGCAGGTCGCAATCCAGCAATGCGAGAGACGCGTTGACCATGCGCGCGCCGACATGCAGCTGCACCGACGCGCCGCTGCGCAGCGCACGCGTCTCGGCCGGCCACAGGCGCAGGCGCGCGTCGAAGCGGGAGGTACTCAGACTCACAGCGGGATCCGCGAGCCATTGGCCGCGCTGGATGGCCTCGCGTGCGATGCCGACGAGCCCCAAGGCGCAGCGCTGGCCGGCGTGTGCTTCCTGCACCTCGCGGTTCTGCGCATGCAGGCTGCGCACGCGCAGGCTCGGCCCCTCGCTGGGCAGCAGCTGCAGGTGATCGCCAACGCGCACGCGGCCCGCATGGACGGTGCCGGTGACGACAGTGCCCACGCCGCCGAGGCTGAAGGCGCGGTCGATGGCGAGCCTGAAGGCGTGATCGTCTGCGTGCCTTGAGGAAGAAAGCGCCGCGACGGAGAACAGGTGTTCGCGCAAGGCTTCGAGGCCTTGCCCCGTGGTGGCCGCGATCTCGAAGACCGGTGCGCCTTGCAAGCCGCTGCCATCGACCAGCGCGGCGATCTCGCCCCGCAAGGCGGAGATGCGCGAGGCGTCCGCGCGGTCGCACTTGGTGATGACGACGGCGCCGCTGGCGAGGCCCAGCAAGCTCAGCACCGCCAGATGCTCGCGCGTCTGCGGCATCACGCCATCGTCGGCCGCCACCAGCAGCAGCGCATGGTCGATGCCGGTGGCGCCGGCCAGCATGGTGTGGACGAGGCGCTCGTGGCCGGGCACGTCGATGAAACCGATACGCTCATCGAGGCCCGGTGCATCAAGAAACGCGTAGCCCAGCTCGATGCTGATGCCGCGCTTCTTTTCCTCGGGCAGGCGGTCGGTATCGACTCCGGTGAGCGCACGCACCAGCGTGGTCTTGCCATGGTCGATATGACCCGCCGTGCCGACGATCATTTCGCGCTCAGATGATTTCCTTCCCGCTGATCGAGTACTTGAACGCATCCGGCGCCAGCTCGTCAAAGCGGCCGCTCGCGTTCTCACCCTGCGGGTACATCAGGAAGGGCAGCGTGGCCTCGCCGCGTTGGCCGGGCAGGCGCAGATCGTGGGCGCGGTTGTAGCCGACCCAGTTGCCCTCCCAACTGCCGAACAGGCCCGCCACCAAGGGCGCGGCGAGCGGGTTCTTCGGGTCCTTGATCCACTCCGGCGTTTCCTGGCGCATGACCTTGAGCACGTCGGCCGGGTCCATCGCCACCCAGCCGTATTGCTTGAGGAACACCTCGGCGCGGCAATGCTGCGCGCCGGTGAGCTTGGCGGGGTTGGCGCCAAGCTCGCGGTAGCCGAAGGCGCTGGGCACCACGCGCACGCCGTAGATGTCGCGCGCCGGGATGCCCACGGAACGGCACATGCCGACGAAGACGGCGTTCAGGTCCGCGCACTTGCCGCCGAGATTGCCGGTCTCCAGCATGGTCCGCACATCGCCGGTGCCGCAGCCGCGCACCTTGGGCTCGCGATGGGCGTTGGTAACGACCCAGCTGTAGATGGCGCGTGTGCGCTGAACATCATCGTTAGGCACGCCCTTGATCGCCTCCAGCGCCGTGCGGTGCACGATGCCGTCGAGCGGGATGAATTCGGTGGGCTGCAGGGCGGTGTGCAGTTCGGCGGCGTCGGCCGTCATGTGACCGGGGTGGCTCCAGTCGACGGCACGGTTGCGGGTCTGCAGCCGCGTGGTGACGGCCAGTTGCGGCGCCTTGGTGCCGGCGTCGAAGGCAGCGTAGAGCATGCGCGTGTCGCGCGCCGGGTCGGCCACGATGCGGGCTTCGCTGGCGTTGCCGGTCCAGGAGTTGCCGAGCGTGCGCTGGAAGTCGGTGTCCAGATCGGGCAGGGGCAGCCAGAGCTGCGTGCGGCCCTGCACATCGGCCACCTCGACGGACAACGTGACTTCAAACGTGCGCCAGGGTGCGCCGCCATCGGGCGCGAAGCGGTAGCTGCCTTGCTGCGCTTGGCTTGCGCGCGGCAGCAGCGTGGCGACAGCGGCGGCGCCGATCAGGTGTCGGCGGTTCATCTTGATCGTCGTCATCATTTGTTCCCTTTCAAATACGGGGCGATCCAGCTGCGTGCGGGGTCGCGGTTCCATTCCATTTCACCCACCACGGTGAAGAGCGCGCGGCCGTCGCGGCCGATCAGCACGCTGGTGGGGAAGACTTTGGCGCCAAAGCTCTTCGCCACGCTGCCATCGGCATCGCGGACGATATGCAGCGACGATGGCATCACATCGAGAAAGCGCTTGAGCGCCGCGTCGGTCTCGCGGTAGTTGACGGCCACGACCATGAAGCCCTGTGCTTCGAGTGCGGCTTCGAGCAGCTCCAGCGAAGGCAGTTCATCGCGGCAGGGCGGGCACCAGCTGGCCCAGAAGTTCACCAGCACGAGCTTGCCGCGCGCATCGGCCAATCTGAAACCGGGCAGGTCGAGGGTGGGCGTCGGCTTGTCCGCGGGCCAGGGGCGCTTGACGCCCTCTGCGTGTGCGAGCGATGCGAGCAAAGGTGTGCTCAGGAGCAGGGTACGGCGCTTCATGCCAGCAGTTCCGGCAATGCGCCGAGTTGGGAAGTGAGGGCGCGATTGTCTTCGAGGCAGCGCAGATCGAGCCAGAGCCGGTCTTCGGCGATACGGGCGATGACGGGCTGCGGCAGTTGACGCAGGGCGCGGGCGAGCCTCTCCAGCGCTGTCCCGGAGCCCCTGGCATCGACGGATGCGATGGCCAGGCCGGCCGAAGGCAGGCGTGCGATGGGCAGGGAGCCCGAGCCGATCTGGCCGCGCATGGCAGCCACCGCAATCGTGTAATGCGGTGCGAGCGCCTGTTGCAATGGCGCTTGCAGCTCGCGCGCCTGCGCCTCGATGGCGGCCAGCGGGCGAGTCAACAAACGCAAGGTGGGCAGGTCGGCCGTCAGCCGTTCGGGCCGCAGGTACAGGCGCAGCGTGGCTTCGAGCGCGGCCAGCGGCAGCTTGCTCATGCGCAGCGCGCGCTTCATGGGGAACTTGCGGACCTTCTGGATGAACTCCTTCTTGCCGACGATCAGGCCGGCCTGCGGGCCGCCCAGCAGCTTGTCGCCGCTGAAAGTCACCACATCGCATCCCGCAAGAAGCATCTGCTGCGGCATAGGCTCACGCGGCAGGCCCCATTGCGAGAGATCGACGAGCGCGCCGCTGCCGAGGTCGCTGACGAGCGGCAAGCCGCGGGCGTGCGCGATCTGCGCGAGCGTCGCCTCATCGACGCTGGCCGTGAAACCCTGCACCTCGTAGTTGCTGGTGTGGACCTTCATCAGCATGGCCGTGCGCTCGTTGATAGCCTGCTCGTAGTCGCGCTGATGGGTGCGGTTGGTGGTGCCCACCTCGACCATCACCGCGCCGGCGCTGGCCATCACGTCGGGCATGCGAAAGGCGCCGCCGATCTCGACCAGTTCACCGCGGGAGACAATCACTTCCTTGCCGCGGCTCAGCGCCGCTATCGAGAGCAGCACGGCCGCGGCGTTGTTGTTGACCACGGTGGCGGCCTCGGCGCCGGTCAGCTCGCACAGCAGCCCTTCGACGATGTCGTCCCGATCGCCCCGGCCGCCGGAGTCGATGTCGTATTCGAGGTTGTTGGGCCCGCTCATCAGCCGCGCGATCTGCGCCAGCGCGGATTCCGCCAGCAGCGCACGGCCGAGGTTGGTGTGGATGACGGTGCCGGTGAGGTTGATGACGGCCCGCATGCGGGGTGCCAGGCGCTGCTGCACGCGCTGCTCCAGCTCCTGCGCGAGATGATCCAGCCGCAGATCGCTAACGCCCAATTCACCCGCAAGCACGCGGCCGCGAAGCCAATCCAGCAGCACGCGTGCCTCGGCGGCCACCAGGCTATGACCATGCTCGGCCAGCAGCGCGGGGCAGTGGCGCAGGAGCTTGTCGGTCGAGGGCAGATCCTTGGGTGATGCCTTCAAGCCGTGGACCACGGACTCTTGGGGCGCTGCCATTACGGGCTCCCGCCGGGATCGGGTGGCGAGGTGTCGGGGTCGCCGAAGAGCAGCATCAGGTTGACGCCATGGCGTTGCAGTCCTGTTTCGCTCACGAGCAGATCCAGCGTCAGCGAAGCCAGGTCGTCGGCTATGGGCTCCACCTGATGGTCTTTTTCCATGTGGACGATTTTGAGGTAATGACCGCACTCGTCGCAACATTCAACCTGCACAGCGGCTTCGGCCTTGGCATCGGCCGCTTGCAAGGCCTGGAAGCTGATGCCCTTGGTGCTCTGGCACTGCGCACACTTGATGCGCACGTAGTGCCATTGCGTGGCGCACAGGCTGCAGGCCAGGTAGCGCCAGCCCGAGGCTTCGGCGCCGATGCGCGTGATGCTGGCCGTGGGGCGCGAGCCGCAGCAGGGACAGGTCAGCGGATCGTCGGTACGGCCGAAGGGCCGCAGCCGATCGCCGCGATGGGCCGCTTCGGTCTGCGCAATCAGCCGCGCCCAATGGAGCTGCAGGCCGGCGGCGACCAGCGGCGCGGCGCCGAGATCCAGCCCCAGCATCACGCCGCGGAGCAGCCGGTCGGCTTGCGCCTCGAGATGCGTGTCGTCGGCCGCGGCCAGGTCAAGCGCTGTCTGGCGTGCCGGGCCCTGAGCCACGCGCGCCGCGAGCAATTGCATCAAGGCGCGCAGTTCCTGCCGCCAGACGGCGTCGCGCGGCCAATGCTGTGCGTCTAGCAGGGGCTGACCCGCATGGGCGGCGGCCTCGATCTGCGCGGGCGTCGGCAGCAGGACAGGCACGGGCTCGCGCAGGCGTTCGTGCTGGGCCTGCGCCAGCTCAGCGATGAACAGCAGGTAGTCGCGCATGGCATGGCCTTGCGCCAAGACCTTCAGGCGCCGCGCACGTTCGGCAAACACGCCCGGCTCGGGCAGGCGCAGAAACTCGATCTGCTCGCCGGCCCTGACAGCGATTTCTTCCGGCGTCAGCAGGCGTTGCGCGGTTTCCGTCATGGCCTATCTTTCATCATGGCCCGTCACTTCCCGATACCACAGCAGGTGGTGCTTGCGCGCCCAGGCCTCGCTGACCGTGCCACGCGTCATCGCGTGCACCGAGCCCTTGACCCAGATCGCCGCGTAGATGTGGACGATGGCCGTGAGGATCAGCACCGTGGCCGACAGCGCATGGATGACGACGGCGATGCGCCGCAGCAGGATCGGAAAGCCATCGGCGAACCAGGGCTGCCAGAACATCACGCCGGTGATCAGCAGCAGCGCCAGGCAAATGGCCATGATCCAGAACACGGCCTTCTGCCCGGCGTTGTTCTTGCCGACCGCGGGCATGTCGTCCTCGTCGCCCTTGAGCAGCGTGGACGCGTTCCGCACCCACTCGGTATCGCGCGGCCTCCAGATGTTGCGGCGCCAGAAGCGCACATACAGGCCGACGAAGCCGAGGAACATAAAAACGCCGAAGAAGGGGTGGAGGATGCGGGTCCACGGGCCGCCGCCGAAGAGCGCCGTCAGGAAAAAGAAGGCGGGGTGGAAGAAGGCCAGGCCTGAGAGGCCGGCGCAGAGGAAGAGGATCGCCACCAGCCAATGGTTGATGCGGTCGCCGTCGGAGTAGCGTCTGATCATGATTTGGACTCCCGCCGGGCTGCCCCAAGGGGGGCCTGCGCCCCCTCTGGGGGCAGTGAACGTAGTGAGCGTGGGGGCTTCATTTCACACCTCATCCTTCGTGCCACCTTCGGTCTGGATGGGCCCGACCTTGATGTAGTGGAAGAAGCCGCCCACGACGGCGCCGATCATGGCGAGCACGGCCAGCGGCTTGGCTGCGCCTTTCCACAGCGAGACCCAGGGGCTGATGTGCGGATCGGCGGGCAGGCCGTGGTACAGCTCGGGCTTGTCGGCATGCTGGAGCACGTAGACCACATGGGTGCCGCCCACGCCTGCAGGATCGTAGACGCCGGCATTGGCGTAGCCGCGTTCCTTCAGATCGACCACGCGCTCGGCGCCGAAGTCGAGCATGTCCTCCTTGGCGCCAAAGCGGATGGCGCCGGTCGGGCAGGCCTTGACGCAGGCCGGCTCCAGGCCCACGCCGACGCGGTCAGAGCACAGGCTGCACTTGTAGGCCTTGCTGTCCACCTTCGAGATGCGCGGCACATCGAAGGGGCAGCCGGTCACGCAGTTGCCGCAGCCGATGCAGTGCTCGCTGATGAAGTCCACGATGCCGTTCGTGTACTTCACGATGGCGCCGGGCGACGGGCAGCTCTTGAGGCAGCCCGGGTCCTCGCAGTGCATGCAGCCGTCCTTGCGGATCAGCCATTCGAGCTTGTTCTGCTCGACCTCCACCTCGGAGAAGCGCATCACGGTCCACGACTGCGGCGTGAGGTCGCGCGGGTTGTCGTAGGTGCCGACGTTGTCGCCCACGTCGTCGCGCAGGTCGTTCCACTGCATGCACGCCACCTGGCAGGCCTTGCAGCCGATGCAGGAGGAAACGTCAATCAGCTTGGCGACTTCGGTGACGTGGCGGCGCGCGTCGGGGCTCGGTGTCGTGGTGGCGGAGCGGGCGGCGATGTCTAACGATTGAAGTGAGGACATGGTGCTCAAGCCTTTTCAATGTTGACGGTAAAGCTCTTGTACTCCGGCGTCTGGCTGTTCGCGTCGCCCACGAAGGGCGTGAGCGTGTTGACCAGGAAGCCAGGCTTGGCCACGCCGACAAAGCCCCAGTGGTTGGGCAGGCCCACGGTGTGCACCTTCTTGCCGTCCACATCGAGCACGGGGATGCGCTTGGTCACCACCGCCACGGCCTTGATGAAGCCGCGGTTGGAGCTGACCTTGACCCAGCCGCCATTGGCGATGCCCTTCTCCTTGGCCAGCTCCTCGCTGATCTCGACGAACTGCTGCGGCTGCAGGATGGCGTTCGACAGCACGTTCTTGGTCCAGTAGTGGAAGTGCTCGGTCAACCGGTAGCTGGTGGCCACGTACGGGAAGTCCTTGGGCTTGCCCAGGTCGGCCAGATCACCCTTGAAGATGCGCGCCGCGGGGTTGGCGCGGGCCTTGGGGTTGTTCGGGTGCAGCGGGTTGCTTTCTAGCGGTGATTCAAAAGGCTCGAAGTGCTCGGGCAGCGGGCCGTCGGCCATGCCCGACGGCGCGAACAGGCGAGCCACGCCCTCGGCATTCATGATGAAGGGCTGGACGCGATCGGCCTCGCCGGGGTCAGCGTCGGGGCGGATGTCGGGGATGTCCGATCCGGCCCAGGCCTTGCCGTTCCAGGCAATAAGCTTGCGGCGCGCGTTCCAGGGCTTGCCGCTGGGGTCGGTGGAGGCCGCGTTGTAGAGCACGCGCCGGTTGGCCGGCCAGGCCCAGGCCCAGTTGAGCGTCTGGCCGATGCCGTAGGGGTCGGCGTTGTCGCGCCGGGCCATCTGGTTGCCGGCCTGCGTCCAGGCGCCGGCGTAGATCCAGCAGCCGCAGGCCGTGGAGCCGTCATCGCGCAGCAGGCCGAAACCGCTGAGCTGTTCGCCCGCCTTGGCCAGCAGCTTGGTCGCGTCCTTCGGGTCGGGCAGATCCGCCAGGGCCTTGCCGTTGTATTCCTTGGCCAGCTCTTCCGAGGAAGGGCTGGTGGGAATCAGGTAGGGCCAGGTCAGCTTGACGATGGGGTCAGGGAAGGCGCCGCCATCCTTCACGTAGGCGGCCTTCATGCGGGTGAATATCTCGGCAATAATCTCGGCGTCGCCCTTGGCTTCGCCGGGCGGCTCGGCGCCCTTCCAGTGCCATTGCAGCCAGCGGCCGGAGTTGGTCAGCGAGCCGTCCTCCTCGGCAAAGCAGGTGCTGGGGAAGCGGAACACCGTGGTCTGGATGTCTTCGCTCTTGACGTCGTTGTGCTCGCCGAAGTTTTTCCAGAACTCGGAGGTCTCGGTGTTGAGCGGGTCGATGGTAACGAGGAACTTCAGCTTGGAAAGCCCCGCAATCACCTTCTTCTTGTGCGGGAAGGAGCCCACCGGGTTGAAGCCCTGGCAGATGTAGCCGTTCATCTTGCCTTGGGCCATCAGGTCGAAGGCCTGCAGGCCGTCGTAGAGCTTGTCGTACTTGGGCAGGTAGTGGAAGGCCCAATCGTTCTCGGCCGTGGCCGCCGCGCCCCACCAGGCCTTTTGCTGGCTGACGAAGAACTTGGGGTAGTTCTGCCAGTAGCTCATCTGGTTGGGCCGCAGGGGTTTGAGCGCGCGGGTCTTGTAATAGGTTTCGAGATCCTGCTCGGCATCCTTGGCCAGGCTCATGTAGCCGGGCAGGTTGGTGGAGAGCAGGCCGAGGTCCGTCAGGCCCTGGATGTTGCTGTGGCCGCGCAGCGCGTTCATGCCGCCGCCGGCCAGGCCGATATTGCCCAGCAGCAGCTGCACCAGCGCGCCGGTGCGGATGATCTGCGAGCCCTGGCTGTGCTGCGTCCAGCCCAGGGCGTACATGATGGTCATCACCTTGTTGGGCTGGCTGGTCTCGGCGATCATTTCGCAGATCTTGAGGAACTTGTCCTGCGGCGTGCCGGTGATCTTGCTGACCATCTCGGGCGTGTAGCGCGAGTAGTGGGTCTTCATGATCTGCAGCACGCATCGAGGATGCTCGAAGGTCTCGTCTACCTTGGCGAAGCCCTTGGCATCGAGCTCGTAGGCCCAGGAGGCGTTGTTGTAGCTGCGCTTGGCCTCGTCGTAGCCGCTGAAGATGCCGTCGTTGAAGGCGTAGCCCTCGCCGATGATGAAGCTGGCGTTGGTGTAGTTCTTGACGTAGTCCTTCTGGATCTTGTCGTGCGAGAGCAGGTAGTTGATGAGGCCGCCGAGGAAGGCGATGTCGGTGCCAGCGCGCACGGGCGCGTAGTAGTCGCTCATGGCAGCGGAACGCGTGAAGCGCGGGTCCACCACGATCAGCTTGGCCTTGTTGTGGTGCTTGGCCTCGATCACCCACTTGAAGCCGCAGGGATGCGCCTCGGCGGCATTGCCGCCCATGATCAAGACGAGATCGGCGTTCTTGATGTCAACCCAGTGGTTGGTCATCGCGCCGCGTCCGAACGTCGGGGCCAGACTGGCCACCGTCGGTCCGTGTCAAACGCGCGCCTGGTTGTCGAATGCCAGCATCCCCATCGAGCGCATCGCCTTGTGGGTGATGTAGCCCGATTCATTCGAGGATGCGCTCGCGCAGAGCATGCCGGTGGTGAGCCAGCGGTTGACGGTCTTGCCGTCGGCATTCTGGGCGATGAAGTTGGCGTCGCGGTCGGCCTTCATCAGCTTGACGAGGCGGCTCATGGCCTCATCCCAGCTGACGCGCTTCCACTCGGTGGCACCGGGCTCGCGGATCTGCGGCCACTTCAGGCGGTTGGAGCTGTGCACGAAATCGAGCAGGCCCGCACCCTTTGGGCAGAGCGTGCCGCGATTGACCGGGTGGTCCGGGTCGCCCTCGATGTGGATGATCTCGCTGGTGACGTTCTTGGCCTTGTCGCCAAGCGCGTACATGATGATGCCGCAACCCACGGAGCAATACGGGCAGGTATTGCGGGTCTCGGTCGTTCGGGTGAGTTTGAAGTTGCGCGCTTCGGCGAGAGCCGCCGTGGGCGAGAAGCCCAGCACCACCAGGCTCGAGCCCACAAGCCCCGCCCCACTCACCCGGAAGAATTGCCTCCGGTTCATGTCCATGCGATCCGTCTCCTCTGGGCGCAGAGCCCCTGGATTTCAGATAACCGTCAAGTCACGTGGTGGGGATTTCTTCATAAATGGCCGGGTTTGTCCAGTTCTGACGTCAGGCCCGGCCTTGACCGTCGCTCTCTTTACAAGTTCTTGCTGAGCACGCGGTTGTCATGTCGCTCTTGGCCCAGCACGAAAACGCTGCTGCCAAGGTTGGCGTAGCCCTGGCGCTCGTAGAAGCGCAGGGCGCGCACGTTGTGGACCCAGGTCGAGCACCACAAGGCAGCGGCGCCGCGTTGCGCGGCCAGTTCCTCGGCCTCGCGCAGCAGTTGCGCACCCACGCGCTGGCCCAGGAATGGGCGCTGCACGTAGAGCCGGTCCAGCTCGGCCGGGCGCATGGCCTGCACCAGAGGCTGGGCCGAGTCCAGGCCCACCTGCGCAAAGCCGACCATGTGCTCGTTGAGCTCGGCCACGCAGAGCATGACCTCGGGGTTGGCGAGCAGGTTCTGCATCGTGGCGGTGGAAAAACTGGTGCGCACGTACTCGGCCACGCTCGTGCGGATACCGAGCACGGCATAGGTGTCCAAATAGACCTGGGTGGCCAGGGCGCTCAGGCACAGCGCGTCGTCGGCGCGGGCAAGGCGGAGCTGCAGGGTGCTCACCAGCGTACTCATCGACGCAAGGGCAAGGGGTAGCTGGCAAGGCTGGCCTGGCCGGACTTGCTCAAGGCCTGCACGCCGAAGACCACGTTGTCCTTGGAGACGGGCAGACGGATCTGCGCAACGCGGCCCACGTCCTGGCTGTTCTGCCAGGCCGGCGAGCCTAGGGAGCGCCAGACCACGCGGTAGCCTGCCACGGCGGGGTCGGTACTGAGGTCCCAGCTCAGCGTGCTGTCGTTGGTCAGCTCGGTCGCCTCCAGGCGCACGTTGACGGGTGCGGCAGGCGCCAGGGCCAGGCTGCCCAGCGCGGCGGCGTTGATGCGGGCCACATCGGCCACATAGGCATAGTCCACGAACTCGGGCAGGTCGCCATAGACGCGGCCGTTTTCAGTGCGCAGGTTCTGGTGCTGGTGGTCGAAGTTCTCGACCGGCTCGCTCATGCGCACGGCGGTGTAGCCGCGCTCCAGGAAGGGAATGTGATCGCCACCGCGCAGATAGCGGTCGCGGCGCTGGATCAGCTCCACGGTGAAGCCGGGCAGGTAGCGCTCGCCGGCGATCTTGACATAACGGCCAAACTCATCGGTAGGCAGATCACGCACGGCGCCGGCCTGAAGCAGCTGGCGCAGATTGGCATAAGCCGCGTTGACGTTGGCGAGCTCTTCGGGCGTGGCGCGGGCATCCTTGTAAGGCTTGAGGTAGTCGCGCGCCAGCGGGTCCATGCCTTCGGCGAACAGCCGCACGAGCTTGGGGTTGTGCTGGCCCTGGTCGCCATGGCTGCTGCCGATGATGTCGTTGGTGATCATGGCCTCCACGTTGAGGCCCTGGCGGCGCGCCTCGCGGGCGAACTGCGCGGCGCCCAGCAGGCCCTGCTCCTCGCCCGGTACGGCCATGAAGACCAGGGTGGCGTCGAAGCGCTGCCCGGCCATGGCGCAGGCCATCTCCATCACCGCGGCCACGCCCGAGGCATCGTCGTTGGCGCCAGGCGCGTCGCCGCTGGCATCCATCACGTCGGTGTTGCGCGAGTCGTAATGACCGCTGACGACCAACAGCCGGTCCTTGGACGTAGGCGACGTGCCCGGCAAAGTGGCCACCACGTTCACCAGCTCGGCCGGATGCGGCATGCGCGTGCCGGCCGGCTCGATGAAGGATTGCATCTGCACCTGCAGGCGGCCACCGGCGGCCTTGGAGCAAGCCTCCAGCTCGGCCGCGATCCAGCGGCGGGCGGCACCGATGCCGCGCGTTTCGGACTGCGCGTCCGACAAGGTATGCCGCGTGCCGAAGGATGCCAGCTTGCGGATGTGCGCCTCGACGCGCTGGGCCGAGATGTCGGCCAGCACCTGCTGCAGGCGTGGATCGCGTGTTGCGCCTTGCGCCGAGGTCTGCGCCTGGGCGCTCAGGGCCATTGCCAGAGCCGCCGCCAAGCTCATCGCTTGTTTCATGTCATGCCTCCTTTTGGGGTGACGCGATTCTGCCCTCTTGCTTGAGCGCGGGCATTGGCCTACGCTGAGCCAAAACCACAGCAGGAGACAGCCATGACCGAGACGATCCATCCGGACATTGCGGGCATCCGAACGATTGCGCTGGTCGGCCCGGCCAGCGCAGGCAAGACGACCCTGTTGGAGGCCCTGCTGCTGCAAGCCGGGGCCATCACCCAGGCTGGTAGTGTGGAGCGCGGCAGCACGGTCAGCGACTTCGACGCGCAGGAGCGGCGAGCGCAGCATTCGCTTCAGGCCTCGCTGGTGCACCTCACGCATGGCGGCATCCGCGTGCATGTCATCGACACGCCGGGGGCGCCCGATTTCGTCGGCCAGTCCCTGCCCGCGCTGGAGGCGGCGGACACGGCCCTGCTGGTCATCAATGCGCAGAACGGTGTGGAGATGATGGCCTCGCGCATGATGGAAATGGCGGCCACGCGAGGCCTTTGCCGTGCCATCGTGATCAACAAGATCGACCAGGTGGAAATCGATCTGCCGGGGCTGCTGGCGCAGTTGCGCGAAGTCTTCGGGCGCGAGTGCCTGCCGCTGAACCTACCCGTGGGCGGCGGCACCAAGGTCGTCGATTGTTTTTATCAGGCCGAGGGCCCGGCCACCGATTTCTCCAGCGTGGCCGAGGCGCACCGCGCACTGGTGGAGCAGGTGGTGGAGGTGGATGCCGCTTTCGTAGACCGTTACTTGAACGAAGGCGATGTGGACCCACGCGAGCTGCACGAGCCGCTGGAGCAGGCGCTGCGCGAGGGCCACCTGATCCCGGTCTGCTTCTGCTCGGCCAAGACGGGCGCCGGCGTGGCCGAGCTGCTGGACGTGATCGAGCGCCTGCTGCCCAATCCGGCCGAAGGCAACCCGCCGCAGTTCCTCAGCGACGAAGGCCGCCGCGACGGCAGCGAGACGCCCGTGGTGGCTCGGCCCGATCCGGGCGCCCATGTGCTGGCCCATGTGTTCAAGATCGTTGCGGATCCTTATCTCGGCAAGATGGGCGTACTGCGCGTGCACCAGGGCACGATCACGCGTAACAGTCAGCTGTTCGTGGGCCACGCGCGCAAGTGCTTCAAGGTCGGCCATCTGTTCATGCTTCAGGGCGGCAAGCACATCGAGGTGGAGAAGGCCGTACCGGGCGATCTCTGCGCCATCGCCAAGGTGGAGGAACTGAGCTACGACGTCGTGCTGCACGACGCGCCCGAGGACGAGCACATCCACCTGAAACCGCTGGAATTCCCCACGCCCGTGCATGGCCTGGCGCTCAGCACCACGCGGCCCAGCGACGAGCAGAAGCTCTGGGACCTGCTCTCGCGCCTGGTGGACGAGGATCCCTGCCTGCGTATCGAACACGCGGCGCAGACGAATGAGACCGTGGTCTACGGCCTCGGTGAGCTGCACCTGCGCATGCTGCTGGAGCGCATGCGCGAGAACCACAAGATCGAGCTGACGACCCAGCCGCCGCGCATCGCCTACCGCGAAACCATTGCAGCTGCTGCCGAAGGGCACCATCGCCACAAGAAGCAGAGCGGCGGCGCGGGCCAGTTTGGCGAGGTGTGGCTGCGCATCGAGCCGCTGCCGCGTGGCGGGGGCTTTGAGTTCGTGGATGCGGTCAAGGGGGGCGTGATCCCCGGCCAGTACATGCCGGCGGTCGAGAAAGGCGTGCGCGCGGCGCTGGAAAGCGGCGTGATCGCAGGCTTCCCGGTGGTCGATCTCAAGGTGACCGTGTTCGACGGCAAGCACCACTCGGTGGACAGCAAGGAGGTGGCCTTCGTCACCGCCGGCAAGAAGGCGCTGATGGCGGCCGTGCGCGAAGCGCGGGCGCTGATCCTGGAACCCCTCGTCGACGTGGAAATCTCGGTGCCCGCCTCGGCCGTGGGCGACATCACCGGCGACCTGGCGGCGCGGCGCGGGCAGGTCAAGGGCACGCGCTCGGCCGTGCCCGGCGTGATGGTGGTGCAGGGCCAGGCGCCGCTGGCCGAACTGGCCAACTACCAGACCCGGCTCAACGCCATGACGCAGGGCCAGGGGCGCTACACGGTGGCGCTCTCGCACTACGAGCCGGTGCCGCCCAACACGCAGTCGGCGCTGACCTCGGCCTACAAGGTCAAGGACGAGGAGTGACCTTGGCGTAACGGCTTGCTTCTGCGGCGTCGTTCAGCTGGCGCAGGCCTGGTTCACGCGGGTGTTGATGATCACTTCTTTATCAAGCCTGCTTCCAGCGGCGTGGGCCGCAAAGCCGGACGGCGCGAGAGACGGAGCGGCAAGGCGCAGGAGCTCAGGGATCACCGGAATCCCCCGGGATGAACGGTCCTTTATCATTAGCACCTATGCCAGCCCCCATCCGAGACACGGCGCAAGTCCGCCTGGACAATGCCATGCGCCTGTTCGACGAATTCGTCGCCGCCGCCGTCAAGCACCCCGATGCCGCCGCCCTGCGTGGGCTGGAGCGGCGCTTTGCCGAGCGCCTGCAGATTCAGCCCAGCTACTGGAGCCAGATCAAGGGCCGCAGCCGGCAGATCGGCGAGCGGCTGGCGCGACAGTTCGAGCAGCTCTTCCACAAGCCCCCGGGCTGGATGGACCATGAGCATGGCGAGGACGCGCCGCTGGCAGCAAGCGCAGCGCCGGACGATGCGCCGGCCCTGCCGCGCGACGACGACGAGCGCTTCATCATGGGCCTGGTGCTGACCTACTACCGCCGCCACCCGCAGCGCGCCCGTGCGCGGCTGCTCGATCTGCTGGGCGAGGTGCTGACGCCGGAGCCTGCTGCGGCCGCAGCGGCGGCCACACTGCCGGTGAAACGGGCCGCGGCAGCGCCTGCCGCCACGGCCGTGCCCAGCGAGATCGACGAATGGCGCCGGCTGCAGCAGGGCGTCGCGCCGCTCAAGCCCAAGAAGCGCTGAGAGCGCACCGCCAACGCGTGTGGCACGCAGCCATCGCGTTAGGTAAAAATCACTTGCGCAAGATAATCAAACGTTTATCATTTGCGCAAGTCGCGATGTTCGGCATCACGGCGAAGCGCAATACCCCCAACTTTTCCTGAGCCCGCGGCGCGCCAGTTGCCGGCTCAGACGTAGTTCTCCCGATTTCCTTTTGTTCAACGAACGCTGTGCGCTCGCAGTGGCGCCGCCGCATGGCTCTGGAGGTTTTATGGCCCGATTCATCGCCCCTCGTCCGCTGACCCTGCGTCAGCCCAAGGCCCGCAATCCGCTGGTCGCTCCGAGCCTGAAACGCCTGGCCGGGCGTCATGCCGACGGCAAGGCCCGACAGCAAGCCGGCCGCGATCTCCGCGAGCAATTGCGGCAACTCGACAGCCCCTGAACCCATGGCGCCCGACAAGCCTTTTTCTCCCGGCGGGCGCAGGAGAACGATCATGAGAATCACCGAATTGAGAGGTGCCGGCGACGAGGCCCTCGTTCATGAAGCCTGGCGTTTGCGCATCGCGCGCGTGCTGATGCGCATCAGCGCCGTGCTCACCCATCTGGCCATCGCGCTGACCAAGCGGCGCCAAGCGCCGGCCCGGCTGCCCGAGCTGGAGTTCTACGCGGAGGCTGGTGCGCCCGAGGGCGCGCTCTACGCGGACGGCCAGCGGGTGGCTCAGTTGCAGGGCATCACCCGCCTCTGATTGCTGAGGCGCTAACCGTGATCTTGTACGCGACCCGGCGATGCCACTCCCGTCAGTGGGTGGGTCGCCGGGGGCCGATCCTCAGTGCGGCGCCGGGGATGCCGATATAGGATGAAGCCATCCTCAATCCGCGTCCTTCCATGCCCGCCAACGCCCTCACCCGCCCGCTGACCAGCCTGTCGGCCTGGACGGAATACTTTCGCAAAGCCGAGATCCCGGTGCTGACCGAGACAGCCGACGCGCTGGAGCTGATGCGGGTCAACGAAGACGCGGTAGATGCCAACGGCCTGGGCGAGATGATCGCTACCGATCCGCTGATGACGCTCAAGGTATTGGCTTACGCGGCCGAGCACCGCTCGGCACGCTTGCAGCACGACGCCGAGACCGTGATCGCGGCGCTGGTGCTGATGGGCATCACGCCCTTCTTCCGCCACTTCGGCCCGCAGCCCGTGGTGGACGATGCCTTGGCCGGGCAGCCCGATGCGCTGGCCGGCCTGGAGCGCGTGCTGAACCGCGCCAATCGCGCCGCGCGCTATGCCTTGGCCTTTGCCGCGCACCGCACCGACCCCGACGCCGCCATCCTTCACAGCGCCGCGCTGCTGCACGACTTTGCGGAGATGCTGCTGTGGGTGAATGCGCCGGAGCTGGCCTTGACGATCCGCCGCCGCCAACTGGCCGACCCCACGCTGCGCAGCGCGGCGGTGCAGCGCGAGGTGCTGAACATCGAGCTCGGCGATCTGGAACAGGAACTGATGCAGGCCTGGCGACTGCCCGAACTGCTCAAGCAGATCACCAATGACAAGCGCGCCAACGATCCGCAGGTGCAATGCGTGAGGCTGGCCGTGCGCCTGGCACGCCACACCGCCGACAGCTGGGAGAACCCGGCCGTGCCCGACGACCTGCGCGAGATCGGCGAGTTGCTGCAGCTGGGGCCGGAGCACGTGCTCAAGCTGCTACACGAATACGACTGAAATTCAGACCGGCACGGCGGTCGTGTTCTTCACGCGATCGAGCACGAAGCTGGTCTTGCAGTCCTGCACGCTGGGATGGCGCAGCAGGGTTTCGCGGATGAAGCGCGCGTAGTGCGCCATGTCCTGCACCATCACGCGCAGCAGATAGTCCATCTCGCCGGTCAGCGCCGCGCACTCCACCACCTCGGGCCAGGCCTGCACCGCAGCGCGGAACAGCTCCATGGGGTTGTGCTTGTGGCTCTCGGTCTGCTTCTCCAGCCTGACGTTGATGTACGCCGTCAGCCCCAGGCCGATGCGCTCGGGCGAGACCAGGGCCACATAGGCCGCAATCACGCCGTTTTCTTCGAGCCGGCGCACGCGGCGCAAGACGGCCGAGGACGACAGCTGCACCTCGGCAGCCAGCGCGTCATAGGTGATGCGCCCATCCAGTTGCAGAGCCTTGAGCAGGCGCCGATCCACGGCATCAAGCTGATATTCGGTGTCCATGCGGAGATTTTCGCAAGATTCCGCCGCATGATGGATGAATGGCGCCGAAAATTGCAGGAATCCTGCGCACCGCGAGCTGGACAATTTGGCCATCGCAAAACCAACGCAGGAGACCTTCATGGCTGGCTTCACTCCCTGGGACAACCCGATGGGTACCGACGGCTTCGAGTTCATCGAGTTCGCCGCGCCCGACCCCGCCGGCCTGGGCAAGCTGTTTGAGACCATGGGCTTCACCGCCGTGGCCAAGCACCGCCACAAGAACGTGATGCTGTACCGCCAAGGTGGCGTCAACTTCATCATCAACGCCGAGGTGGATTCCTTCGCGCAGCGTTTCGTGCGCTTGCACGGCCCCTCGATCTGCGCCATCGCCTTCCGCGTCAAGGACGCCGCCTTCGCCTACCAGCGTGCGCTGGAGCTCGGCGCCTGGGGCTTTGACAACAAGGCCGGGCCGATGGAGCTGAACATCCCGGCGATCAAGGGCATCGGCGATTCGCTGATCTATTTCGTGGACCGCTGGCACGGCAAGAACGGTGCCGCACCGGGCGAGATCGGCAACATCAGCATCTACGACGTGGATTTTGTGCCGGTGCTCGATGCGCAGGGCAAGCCTGTGGATGCCAACCCGGTGGGCCATGGCCTCGATTTCATCGACCATCTGACGCATAACGTCTTCCGTGGGCGCATGAAGGAATGGGCCGGCTTCTACGAGCGCCTGTTCAACTTCCGCGAGGTGCGGTATTTCGATATCGAGGGCAAGCTGACCGGCCTCAAGAGCAAGGCCATGACCAGCCCCTGCGGCAAGATCCGCATCCCGATCAACGAGAGCAGCGACGACAAGAGCCAGATCGCGGAGTACCTGGACTTGTATTCGGGCGAAGGCATCCAGCACGTGGCGCTCTCCACCGCCGACATCTACAAGACGGTGGAAGACATGAAGGCCAGCGGCGTGGAGTTCCAGGACACCATCGAGACTTACTTCGACCTGATCGACAAGCGCCTGCCGGGCCACGGCGAGCGCACGGCGGAGCTGCGCCGCCTGAAGATCCTGATCGACGGCGCTGCGCATCTGGGCGCCGAGAAGGAACTGCTGCTGCAGATCTTCACCAAGGAAGTGATCGGCCCGATCTTCTTCGAGCTCATCCAACGCAAGGGCAACGAGGGCTTTGGCGAAGGCAACTTCCAGGCGCTGTTCGAGTCCATCGAGCTCGACCAGATCCGCCGAGGCGTGCTCAGCGCTGAGGCCTGATCGATCAGGCGGCGAGCAAGGCCTGTACTTCGGCCCAGACGCGCGTGTGAAAGACCAGGCCGAGATGGCCTGTTGCCGGCAGCGTGAGGTGCCTTGCGCCGGGCAGTAGGGCGCTGGCGGTCGGGAACACGATCTGATCGCAGTCGCTGGCGAAGCAGTGCATGGTCGGCAGCGGTTGCGTCGCTTCGTGCAGAGCGAGTTCGCTCAGCCAGGTACTGCCCGGCCGCATCTGCCGCACGTTGACCATGCCGCTCCAGTGCGCCACCGGCGTGCCCGCATGCGGCGTACCCAACGTGACGATGGCCTGTATGCGCCCGGGCTCGCCCCCCTGCTTGCGCCACCAGGCCCGGGCGGCCAGGCCGCCCATGCTGTGGCAGACGATCAGGGGCGGCAGACCCGTCTGCGCACGGAGCTGCCGCACGGCGGCCTCAATCTCGTTCGCGTAGGCGTCGATGGAGCCATGCACGGGCTCCATGCTCAAGGCCATGAAAGCGCGCCCTTGCGAGCGCAGCCGTCGCATCCAGCCATTCCACAGCCCGCGATTGCAGCTGAAGCCATGCAGGAGCAGCACGCCGCGCAGGCCCGGCTCTGCGGACGCGGCATTGGGCACCCGCTGTTCAGCAAAGGGCTGGCAGTAGCCGAACACCCACTCATACAGGCAGAACTCCCACAAGCCGGCGCGCAGCAGCGCCATGGAGGCTGCACCGTTCGCTTTGAGGAGCCAGGCAAAGCTGGCCAGCATCACCAGGCCGTGGAGGAAAAAGAGCAGGAGGGCCAGCAGCCATGCAAGCGATGCTGGCAGGATCAGCAGCGCGCACAGGGTCAGCGCGAAGCGAAGGAAGAGGCGCCAGCGTTGGAGTCGACCGTTCATGGCGCTGAAGTGTAGGCAGCAAGTCTTCAAAGCTGGCGCGGCACCTTCACGACTAGGGCAAGCCCCGAGGCTCGCGCATGCGGATGGCAGTGAACATCGTGAAGTTGTGCAAACAACCCCGCCCTGCCTTTCGGGCTGATGAAAAGATCGAGGAGACACGATGGAAACAGCCGTCCAGCCGGGCGCTCAAGCGAACAACACGGCCAGCAAGCCCTGGCTCAAGTCCTATCCAGCGGGCGTGCCTGCGGAAGTGGACTACGCGGTCTACAGCTCGCTGGTGGAGCTGCTGGAGGAGTCATTCCGCAAATATGCCGATCGCGATGCAGCGGTCTTCATGGGCAAGCGGCAGCGTTTCGGCGAGGTGGATACGATGTCGCGCAGCCTGGCTGCCTGGCTGCAGGCGCAGGGCCTGCCGCAGGGCGCTCGGGTGGCCATCATGATGCCGAATGTGCTCCAGTACATGTCGGCGATCGCGGCCATTCTGCGCGCCGGCTATGTGGTGGTGAACGTCAACCCGCTCTACACGGCACGCGAGCTTGAGCATCAGCTCAAGGATTCGGGCGCGCAGGCCATCATCGTGCTGGAGAATTTTGCGCACACGCTGGAGCAGGTGATCGAGCGCACCGACGTGCGCCACGTGGTCCTGGCTTCCATGGGCGATCTGCTGGGCTTGAAGGGCGCGTTGGTCAACTTCGTGGTCCGCAGGGTCAAGAAGATGGTGCCGGACTTTCATCTGCAAGGCGGGCCGAAGCTGAGCGTGACGCGCTTCAATGCCGCGATCGCCGCCGGCGCGGGCCTTCAGCTGCGGCCGGTCAAGATCGGCCCGGACGACGTGGCCTTCCTGCAATACACGGGCGGCACGACCGGGATCTCCAAGGGCGCCACGCTGCTGCATCGCAATGTGGTGGCCAACATCATCCAGTCGGAGGCCTGGTTCATGCACCGAACGCGCGATCTCGGTGACAAGCCGCTGACCATCGTCTGCGCGCTGCCGCTGTATCACATCTTCGCTTTGACGGCCTGCTATATGGTGGGTGCGCGGCTGGGCATGATGTGCCTGCTGATCCCGAATCCGCGCGACATCCCGGGCTTCATCAAGACGCTCAAGAGCTATCCGGTCAACCTGTTCCCGGCGGTCAACACGCTGTTCAACGCCTTGGCCAACCACCCGGATTTTGCTCAGCTCGACTTCAGCGAGCTCGTCATCAGCAATGGAGGCGGCATGGCGGTGCAAAAGGCAACCGCAGAGAAGTGGCTGCAGATCACTGGCTGCCCGGTAGTGGAGGGCTACGGTCTCTCCGAGACTTCGCCGGTCGCAACCATCAATCCACTCGACCTCAAGCAGTACAACGGCAGCATTGGCCTGCCCATGCCTTCGACGGATCTGGCCATCCGCGATGACGACGGACGCGACATGCCTCAAGGCGAGCGCGGCGAGATTTGCATCCGCGGGCCGCAGGTGATGGCCGGCTACTGGAATCGCCCCGACGAGACGGCCAAGGTGATGACAGCCGACGGCTTCTTCAAATCCGGCGACATCGGCGTGATGGACGAGAACGGCTTCTTCTACATCGTCGACCGCAAGAAGGACATGATTCTGGTGTCCGGCTTCAACGTCTACCCGACCGAGGTGGAACAGGTCACCAACCAGCATCCAGGCGTTCTTGAGTGCGCAGCGGTTGGCGTGCCGGACGAGAAATCAGGCGAGGCGGTGAAGCTTTATGTGGTCAAGCGCGATCCGGCTCTGACCGAGGAAGCCTTGATGGCCTATTGCAAGGAGCAGCTCACCGCCTACAAGCGGCCGCGGACGATCGAGTTCCGCAGTGACCTGCCCAAGACCAATGTGGGCAAGATATTGAGGCGTGAGTTGCGCAGCTGATCTGGCGGATTTGAAACGACGAAAGCCACCCTTGAGGTGGCTTCGTTTTAGTTGTATATCTCGCGCCGGAAGAAAAGCATTTTTCTCGCTGCCCAAAATGCAAAACCCCCACCTCTTACGAGATGGGGGTTCTGGGAATAAATAGCCTGACGATGACCTACTTTCACACGGGAATCCGCACTATCATCGGCGCTGAGTCGTTTCACTGTCCTGTTCGGG